>Ga0256404_1002049_pt1 | contig 45872 bp, 36 predicted proteins | sample RumenRJG_01DNA_FD_185990 | JGI IMG/M metagenome (GOLD analysis project Ga0256404, IMG submission 185990) | Bovine rumen microbial communities from Lethbridge, Alberta, Canada - RJG_01 | ecosystem: Host-associated > Mammals > Digestive system > Stomach > Rumen | place: Canada: Alberta | collected... | reverse complement strand
TGGTTAGAAAAGGAGAAAGATACAACCCGGATCACGACTATTATGCAGCACTAAAGGCTGCATGAACGTCAAAGTGTTAAATATATAGTTAAAAGGAGAAATATATTAGGAATTTAACATAGAATGCGGAAAATACAGAAAAGTTACAGCCGTGTAGGCTGATAGAAATCTGTGATTTCCGTGATTTTTCTCTCCGCCACGCTTTGAGTGACCGTTGGTTCTGTGTGACTATTAATCCTACGGTTCTCCCAGATAATGGAAGATGAGGGAGACTTCCTTGGGAGTGAAGAACTTTGATTTGAGCGGCATGCCGCATTGCTGGAGCGATTCGCAGAGGTTGCGGTTGCGGCGGATCCAGCTGTTGAGATTGTTCAAGGCCCCTTTCTTGGTCTCAGCATCGGGGAAATACATCATGGCAAGTTCTGATTTGCCATAGCATTTGATTGTGCTCATAATGATAGTGTTTTTATCAGGTTTTTATAGTACTTTTGAAGTGAAAACATAGTAGTTATGAAGCTAAACCTTCAAAGAGAAAGTCAACAATGTCGATCTTCCGATGTTTCTGATCGGCTGTGGCATGGTCTTCGAGGACTCTGCTCACCCGGATGGGGTAGTGGAACTGATCCTGTGCTGCCAGGGTCACATCCTTCCATTGGTTGTAGGTCTGGCCGGTCTCATCGGTATCGGGGAACAGCACTACCCGGTGTTCCCTCAAGGGATAGATCTTGGCCACACTGAGCATCGACTGTCCGCCGGTGGCCATCCAGCAGTAGTCGGGGAACAGTTCGGAGCAGATCACGGCAGTTTTCTCTGCTTCTACGACGGCGATGACGGATGCGTTCTCTTTCGGCAGCAGGTGCTGTCCGAACAGGCATTGTTTCGCATCGAAAACATGGGGAATGGCTTTTTGCTTTTTCAGCAGGAAACTTACCCAAGTGGGTGCCTTCTCCTTGTTCCGGTGACAGTTGGTGAGGTAGGTCATCACCTTACCGTCTCGGATTCTCTGTTCCTCATCAATCTCCCAGAAGATTACGCCTCCGTTGGATGACTTCCCTAAATGGTATTGCTTGGCAGCGTGTTCCATCTGCTGTTGGGAGAGATAGCCGGCGGTGACCACTGCCTGGCAGAAGTCCGACTGGTTGCTGGCATAGCGTTCTACTAAAGTTTTGCCGTCTTGCGGCTGGTTGATCAGTAGATCTGATAAAGATTTAAAATACAGTTTCATGTTATTTTGGGTTTTAAAGATTTTCTTACCCCGCCCCCCCCTTCGGGAACCCCGCCCCTAAGAGGGGTGGGGAGCTGCTGCGCGATGTTGTATGGAGAGTGATTGTTCTCTCCCATTAGGTGGTGGGGAGCTGCTGCGCGATGTTGTACGGAGACCGATAGCTCTCTCCCATTAGGTGGTGGGGAGCTGCTGTGCGATGTTGTATGGAGTCCGATAGCTCTCTCCCATTAGGTGGTGTGGAGTTGCTGCGCGATGTTGTATGGAGACCGATAGCTCTCTCCCATTAGGTGGTGTGGAGCTGCTGTGCGATGTTGTATGGAGAGTGATTGTTCTCTCCCATTAGGTGGTGTGGAGCTACCGCGCGATGTTGTATGGAGTCCGCATGGCGCTCCCCTCCCATTTAAGGGGAGGGGTGAAGCGAAGCGAGGGGTGGGGTGTTTTCCTCGGTGAAGGTCGCTTCATACAGCCCCCTCATACTACTCCCCCCCCCAAGGGGGGAGTTTCGTATGGGGGCTTGAAGCCTTCACCATGGAAGTCGGGTTGAGGGTCCTTTGGAAACTCCAGTGTGGCCTGCATGATGGGACGTTTGTAACCCCTTTTACCATCTTTGTCAATCTGCTCTATAATAACCTTCTGACTAACAGCTTTTTGTAGCAGGTGGTTGCATAAACCATTCGTCATGATGTTGGCTATCTCGCAGACTCTCTTTCCCAGTTCGTTTTCCGTATAGGTACGGTCTGGTTCCATACAGTCGTTGAACAATCGTTTCAGATCGAAGACGGGTTTCCCGTCTTCCCTGCCCAATACATACTTCGGATTCAGTCTGGGCAGTTTCCCCGTCCTTTTGTCTTTGGCATTCTGCTCTTCGTACTGACTCCGCTGTGCATTGTAGAGAGCCTCGGTGAGCTGTTCATGGGTACACAGGTAGGGGATACCTTCATCGTTCACGGCAAACTGCAGTTTGCCCAGGATGTCGTATTTCCGGGTGTCGGTCTGTGTCCATGAGAAGATCCGTTCGGATGACTTGAAGCACTCATACACCTCGAAGCCCTTGTTCTTCAGCTCTGTTCCTATCCAGCCCCGAAGGTTCTTGTCTTCGGCAGACTTGTTCTGGTGGAGTACGCAGACGATACAACAGCGGTTGGCAGATGCCAGATGCATGAGCCGTTCGAGGCAGTCCTGTGCCACCACACCGTCGTTGATGTCTGTAATCAGGTCGCGGATGCCGTCCAGGATCACCAAGTCGGGGTGATAGTGGTTGACGGCCACCTCCAACATCGGCAGACGGTCGTTGTACATATCAGCTCTTACGTTGAAGATATCGAACAGTTTCATGGGAAAAGACTGTTCGTCCATCCCTGTCATGGGAATAATTCTGTGGCGGAGGATGTCCTGAGTGGATTCCTCGCTCTGCTCCGTATCGTACCACAGAACACGGAGCATTCCCGGACAGTTACGTTTCACTGAGAGCACCTCGTCGCGGAAGCACAGTGCCATCAGGATACTACTGACGAAGGTCTTGCCGCTCTTTGCCTTTCCAGAGATAGCCACCAGTTCCCCACGGGGGAAACAGGGCTTCTGGAACAGGGTGAAGAGGAACTCCATTTTCGGCAGCTCTTTCTCAGGGGTGATGCGACGGTTCTCCAGACGGTTCAGCATCTTCTCCATGTCGGCCGTGACCCCTGCATGGCTCATCTCCAAGAAGATCAGCTTAGCGGCTTCCTTATTCATCGCTTCTCTGCTTTAGGTGATTCCTTACTGCCTTTCTTCTTCCTGCGGTGCTCCTCAATCAGCTCGTCACCATGTTCTTCTGCCACCAGGAAGATATACTCACCGAGTTTCATCCAAAGCTTTAAGAATTCATTCTGCGTCATTGGCAAGGCAATGCACATCAGGGTATAGAACCATGTGCTAAACCTCATCTTCTGGTAGGATGTGGCTTGAAACACCCGTTTGCCTACATGGCCACTCTTTGCGATTCTTGAGAGTAGGCCTTTATTCTCCAATAGATCATTATGGAGTGCCTTTGCAAAATCCGTAATGAATAGTGTTAGGTACGTCATATTTGTTTTTTAGATTTTATTACTCTGCAAAGGTCATATCTTTTTTTATAATAATGGTAACACCATGATGATACCGAAGGACCATTTTGAAACAAATACAAACGTTTTTGCAATAAACATTTGGATGATATTGGATTTTTTTGTACTTTTGTGCGCTCGAATGAGAGAAGAATCGTTCAAAGATTAGACTTTATGAGAATAATAGATAGATTAGCTAACTGGTATTTCACAAAGAGGGCAGTGCCTTATTGGGGTGTTCTCCTTTTTGACTGTCTGGTTGTGATTGTATCTGGTGTGATCAGTTATGCACTTGATCATGGCGTTACCGAGACTACCCAAGTATTCTGGCCTTTGATAGGTACCTTGTGTTTTTATCTGATATTCTTCCTGGTTGGATTCCGTATCATGAAAACCTATCAGGGAGTGATGCGTTACACCTCATTTGCTGATCTTCACAGGATTATCGTGGCTAATCTCATTGGTGCCGTGGGTATCCTGATGTGTCGTCTCTTGATTTCTTCCGATTCTTTCTTAGTGAACTTGCGGTTCAAGGAACTGGTGCTGATGTTCATTCTTTCCACGGTGGTGATGTGCGGTGTCCGTATGATCCTGAAGTGGGTTTATGATTTCGGGAAACGTGACGAGTTGTCCAAGCCCGTTTTCATCTATGGCGTGAAGAACGGCGGAATGGGACTGGCCCGTTCCATCATCAACGATACCCCTCAGCGTTTCAGCCTGAAGGGCTTTGTGAGTGATGGCAGTGATATGGCTGGAAAGATATTGATGGGTGTCAAGGTGTATAAGAACGATGCCAAACTGCCTGCTGTCATGCGACTGAATGGGGTGAATACACTGTTGGTGTCGCCCCTGAAACAAGAGCGTTTTATTCATAATCCCGTGATGGTTGACCGTCTGATGGAGGCGGGAGTGAAAATATTTACGATGAACCCGGCTGTGCAATGGGACGGGAAAAGTGATATCACGTCGGCCCAACTTCGTGAGGTAGAGATCGAGGATCTGTTGCCCCGCGATGAGATACAGGTGGATCTGGATGCCGTGGAGAATCTGTTGAAAGGCAAGCGCGTGCTAATCACAGGATCGGCAGGAAGCATCGGTAGCGAGATGGTACGTCAGATTGCTAAGTTCGACCCAGACAAGATGGTCTTGATTGATCAGGCAGAGACACCGCAGCATGACATCCGCTTGATGATGGCAAAGGATTATCCCCATGTGAAGGCGGAGGTGATTGTCACTACCATCTGTAACAAGACCCGAATGGAGGCCATCTTTAAGATGTTCAGACCTGATTATGTGTTCCATGCCGCTGCCTATAAACATGTGCCGATGATGGAGGACAACCCCTGTGAGGCTGTGCAGAACAATATCAATGGCACGAAGGTGATTGCCGACCTCTCCGTGAAATATGATGTAAAGAAATTTGTGATGGTCTCTACCGACAAGGCTGTGAACCCCACTAACGTGATGGGCTGTTCCAAGCGTATCTGTGAGATCTATGTACAAAGTTTAGACCGGGCAATCAAGGAAGGTAAGGTTCAGGGAGTGACACAGTTTGTAACCACCCGGTTCGGCAATGTGTTAGGATCGAATGGATCAGTAATCCCGTTGTTCAGGGAACAGATCAAGAACGGCGGTCCGGTAACAGTAACCCATCCGAATATCTTCCGTTATTTCATGCTTATCCCTGAGGCCTGTAAACTGGTGTTAGAGGCAGGTACGATGGGCAAGGGAGGCGAGATCTTCGTCTTTGACATGGGGGCTCCCGTGAAGATTGCCGATTTGGCGCAACGGATGATCAAGTTGAGCGGTGCGCAGAACGTCAAGATTGTCTATACAGGACTGCGCGATGGTGAGAAACTCTATGAGGAGGTGTTGAACGATAAGGAGGTGACCAAGCCAACGTTCAACGAAAAAATCAAGATTGCCCAGGTGCGCGAATATGATTTCGAGGAAGTGAAGCACAACATCAACGACCTGATCGCTCATAGTTTCCAATACGACGTGATGAACACCGTGAAGGAGATGAAGACCATCGTGCCCGAGTTCAAGAGCAACCACTCGGTATATGAGCAGTTGGATAAAAACTGAGACGAGCGGCCTGAGTAGAACTTGTTCAATTTCTGCCCATTAGGGCTCCTTTAGGTGCACATCGCGCTGCGGGAAGGGAATCTCGATATTGTTCGCGTTCAGTGTATCATAGATGCATTTCATGACATCGGAGACAGCGTAGATCTGCTTGATGGCATCCACCCAGCAGAGCAGTTTGAAGTTGATACTGCTGTCGCCAAATTCCGTGAACACCACTTTTACTTGTTTGTCGGGGTCGAGATAGGGATGATGCATGGTCATCACAGCCTCCTCGATCATGGCCGTTACCTCTTTCATCTTTGTTCCGTAAGCCACGCCGAAAGGAATCAGCGACAGCACATAACCGTGGTTCTTCGTCAGGTTCTTATAGTTCTTCGTGAACAGCTGGGAGTTCGTGAAGGCGATGACCGATCCGTCGATGGCTTCCAGCATTGTACTCGTATAGCTGATACTTGCCACCTTACCTTTTACTCCGTCACATTCAATCCAGTCACCCACTTTGATACGTCCTGCCATCAGGTTGATGCCATAGTACAGGTTCTCCAGAATGTCTTTCGAGGCGAAACCTATACCTGTGGAGAGACCGGTGGCGATATAGCCTAACCAGGTGCCGCCCACATGGAGGATTGTCAGACTGATGAGGAGCCAGGCACCCCATACGACGACTTGTGTGACATTCTTTCCCATCACCTCGCGAGAACCGATGTTATTGAGGTTCTTCCTGCGGAAGTGGATATGCAGCAGCTCCAGACAGATCTTGTTCAGGTATTTGAAGAAGAAATAGAGTTCCAATACCTGAATAATGCTGAACAGACTGACACGCAGGTTCTTGGCATCGACAAACGGCTTCGTGAATACCTGCCAGGTGAGGTCGCTCAGGTTAAACACATCGGCGGCCATATAGATGCTGAGGGGAATGGACAACAGGGATAGGATAGGAAGCAGTACCTCATAGACAAGGCGGAAGAACCATGTCTTGGTGATAGGCTGACTGTCGATCTTGTGACGCTGGCTGTAGTTCCTCATCCATACGGTGAAACAGGTGATAGTGAGAATACAGGTAAGCTGCATAATCCACCAGATAAGCAGCTGTACACTGAGCAAGGTGTAGCCCAGCCATGCGCTGACGGTGCTCACTAAGAAAATGACCAGTGAGAAATAGGTGTAGAACATATCGCTGCGCGGGATCTTCTTCCCGTGGCGGCGTATCACGCTCCACTGCCAAAGGGTGCAGAGTAGGAGGACTGGGGGGAAAATCAGGTTCACCAGGTCGTTCGGTACCAGTACGATACGGAATGATATGACGATGAAGCCCATGAAGATGAGCGGAGCATAAATGCGGAATGCGCTCTTGATCTGATCGCCCTCCACACGGAGCAGCAGGGAGATGAGGATCACGCCTAACAGCCATGCATATTCCACCAACAGGTTACTGGCCATGATCAGGAAGTTCTGTTCGGAGAAGGTTCGGAGCAGTCCGATAATGACGGCGAAAGTGATCGTCGTGGTGGCGAAGATGATACAGGTGCGCTTCTTTAAGAAAGCATCGTTCTGGAAACGTTTGGGCAGCAGCATGCGGATCACCACTAAGTTGAGGATTACCGATACGATGGCGAAGAGGAAGATTCCGAGGAACAGATCGAGGATGATCTTACTGTTCCACTGGGAGCGGATGTTCTTCTCGGGCCTGTACTTGTCGCTCACCGTCTCGGCGGTGGCCAGCAGGTTCTGTTCGAACGATGACAGGATCTTGAAATAACTCTCGCCACCGTTCTTGAAGATACTGCTCTGGATCTCATTGTAGCGTTTGTTCGCATAGTCGTTCAGGTTCTTCAGCCGCTGCTCGGTTGACTTAAACAGGCGCTCGTAGTCGGCGATGTCCTGTCGGTTACCTTTCATCGAATTCCGGATATTCGTCGCCATGGTCAGACACACATTGCAGTCGATGCGAGCCCGCTCATCCAACTGTGAGTAACGCATCATTTTCTCTAAACTGCCGATCAGACTGTCGTAGCGGGCAATCTCGGCATCGTTCTTCTCAATGAACTTACGCAGGGGCATCGAACGACGGGTGAACTCGTGGAACTGGTTCGTCGCCTCGTGACATGCATAGGTGAGGTCGAACACATACTCAGGACGTTGGGAATACAACATCAGCGAGTTCTGGTTACTCCGTTGGTAGGTCTCCCGGAACTGCTTCATGATCTGCTCGTTCCTGATCTCGGAGATCTTGTTGCGTTTCTCCAGCTCGTCATGCTTGTCCATCAACTCCTGTCGGAGGATGGTTAGTGTGGCGTTGATATCTTTCTCCTTCAGTACTGCATGGGTGGGCATGGCATACATGAAAAGGCATCCTATCAGCAGCAGTCCACCTGCTATTTTGTGGAATTTTATCATCTTTTTCTTCGTTTTGCTTGCAAAAATACGTATTTTTCCCGCATTATATGTATATTTGCACTGTTATTTTTAATAATTTATCAATTGAACATCAAAAGAAGATCTATGATACTGATAGCAGACTCTGGGAGTACGAAGACCGACTGGGCATGGATGGAGAATGGCAACATCGTGTGTCGGATGGAAACAAAAGGCATCAATCCTGTGCATCAGTCTGAGGAGGAGATTAGGAAGATTATAGAGGAGAGAGGTGAGAGGAGAGAGGAGAGAGAATACTCTCAAGATGTGAATCATTGTGGGGTTCAGAATGATAGTAGTAATCTCTCTCCTCTCTCCTCTCTCCTCTCTCCTCTAACGCCCTCTCTCCTCTCTCCTCTAACATTCTCTTCCCTCTCTCCTCTTAAAATTACCTTCTTCGGTGCCGGCTGTATCCCAGAGAAAAAAATGGTGGTGGAGAAGGTGCTGCGCGAACTATTCCCACAGGCCGAAACCATTGAAGTGGAGAGTGACCTGTTAGGTGCTGCCAGGGCTGTGTGCCACGACAAGGAAGGTATTGCCTGTATCTTAGGTACAGGCTCAAATTCCTGTCTGTACGACGGACATGTTATTGTGTCGAACATTCCACCGTTGGGGTATATCCTTGGTGATGAGGGTAGTGGTGCCGTGCTGGGTAAAATGTTCATGAACGCACTATTCAAAGGGGCATTGCCATCATGGATGAAGGACGATTTCCTACACTCAACCGGTCTTACTTATTCCACTATTATTAACAAGGTGTACCGAGAACCCATGGCCAACCGTTTTCTGGCCTCTACCTCATTATATATAGGACAGCATTTAGATGTGGAGCCCTTACGGAATCTGGTGAAGCAGAACTTCCGTAACTTCTTCAGAAAGAATGTCATACGTTATGAACGTCGCGACTTACCTATAGGTGCCATTGGCAGCATAGCCTACCATTATCAGGATATCCTCCGTGAAGTGGCAACGGAAGAGGGATTCGTGATGGGAACCATCGCCAAGAGTCCGATGGAAGGGTTGCTTGAATTGACCATTTTATCTCACGCAGAGTAAACAGAGTTAGCGGAGAATCCCAAAGGGATAATAGTAAGGTCATAGATAACACGGAATGCGGTTTCAGCCTGTACGGCTGGTTTAAGGGTCCCGCAGAAATGGCAGAAATGGCAGAAATATAATCAGCCTGTGCGGCTGATGATGAACGGAACACGGATTGCACGAATCGCATGGATGAGTCTGTACGACCACAGAGGTAATCATAAAGTTCAAAGATCAAAGGACAGTGCGCCAGCCGATAAATAATACAAGCCGCCCCTTTGATGGGGCGAGCTTACCTTAGTGTAAGAGCGACGGGAGGAGCGGTTAAGCCTCCCCATATAGGGGGAGGTTTGGAGGAGGTGGATGTTTCTTTTGTCTCTTTTCTTTGCGCCAAAGAAAAGAGTGAAGAAGAAGTTTTTTTTGCGCCAAAGAAAAGAGTGATGAAAGGGTTTTCTTTGTGCTAAAGAAAAAGAGGGGAGAAGTACTTTTGTTTATAGTTCATGATTCATAATTCATAATAGATAAATCACAATAAATAACAAAGTATTAGCATCCGACAAAAAAGTATCATTGTTTTTCGCGGATTATGATTAATTTTGCACCCAAAAGATGTTATAAAGCTTCAACCGATGAAAAAATTAACGATACTGATACTCATGGTGACCATGACGATGACGGTCTTTGCCAAAAACGAGGCCAGTCCTTTTGTACAGGTAAAGGACGGGCATTTCCTACGTGAGGGTAAACCCTACTACTATGTCGGAACCAATTTCTGGTATGGCGCTATCCTCGGAAGTGAAGGACAGGGTGGTAACCGTGAACGACTGGTTCGTGAGCTTGATCATCTCAAGGCAATGGGCATTGATAACCTGCGTGTCCTTGTGGGCAGCGATGGCGAACGGGGAGTAAAGACTAAGGTTGAACCTACCTTGCAGATTGCCCCAGGTGTCTATAACGATACCATCTTTGCCGGTCTCGACTTCCTGCTGATGGAGATGGGGAAACGTAAGATGGTGGCCGTGCTCTATCTGAACAACTCCTGGGAATGGAGTGGGGGGTATGGCTTCTATTTGGAGCATGCCGGTGCCGGCAGACAGCCGCGTCCCGATGAGGCTGGCTATTCTGTTTTCATGAAAGCCATGAGCCAGTATGCCTCAAACCAAAAAGCTCATGAGTTGTTTTACAATTACGTGAGGGATGTGATCACCCGTACCAACCGATATACCGGAAAGAAATATGCCGATGATCCCGCCATCATGTCATGGCAGATCGGTAATGAGCCGCGCGCCTTCAGTGAGGAGGCTAAGCAACCCTTTGCTCAATGGTTGTCCGAGGCATCAGCTTTGATCCGTTCATTGGATAAAAATCACCTGATCTCTATCGGCAGTGAGGGGTCATGGGGCTGCGAGAATGATATGAGTTTGTATGAGCAGATCTGTGCCGACCGGAATATCGACTATATGAATATCCACCTGTGGCCTTATAACTGGAGCTGGGCGCATCAGCGAACCTTGCGGAAAGACTTGAAGCGTAGCTGTGAGAATACCAAGAAGTATATTGATGAGCACCTCGTGGTGGCTGATCGACTGAACAAGCCGGTGGTGATGGAGGAGTTTGGGTTCCCACGCGATGGCTTTTCGTTCTCGCAGGAGAGCACTACTACGGTGCGTGATGATTACTACCGCTATGTGTTCTCCTTGGTGGCCGACAATGCGCTGAGCGGAGGGCATTTTGCCGGATGTAATTTCTGGGGATGGGGCGGTGAGGCCGTTCCCACTCATGATCAGTGGCAGGTGGGCGATGACTATACGGGTGATCCTGCTCAGGAGGCCCAAGGGCTCAACTCTGTGTTCTCCACCGATCTCTCCACGATTGCAGTGATTAAGGAGATGGTGGGAAAGATGAGAGATGAGAGATGAAAGATGAAAGATGAGAGATGATATGTCATTTTTTTACAAAAAAAATATGGCTGTATAAAATAAATAATGTAACTTTGCATCAGTTTAGCTAACAAACATATTAATTATTTAAAAACAAAAAGCTTATGAAAAAATTATTTACGCTGATTGCAATGGCTCTGATGGCCATGAGTGTTAATGCGAAGGAAGCTATTGACTTCACAAAGATTAATGGCTTTGCCTATGGTCAGGCCTTCAGCCTCGGTTCCTGGGGTTGGCATGGCGTGACATTGGCAGAGGGCGAACCTGTAAAAAATGAGGAGGCCAAAACGGCTGATGACTCTGAAGTGAAGTACTTCGATGCATCTGCATTCGATTATGTAGTGGTGAAATATTCTGCTGCTACTATCGACGTGTCTTTGATTGCTCAATATAAGTGTTTGGGCACTATCGGACAGTATGGAACAGAGTTTAGCCAAGGATCGAGCACCATCGGTGCTTCTGAGACAGGCGGCTATGCTGCTCTTGAACTGGATCCCAGGCAGAAAAACACCATCAACCAGATCGCCATCCAGGCTGGAAACAACCCCGGATCTATCACGATTGATGAGGTCTATTTTGCTACAGCAGAAGAGTGGGAAGCTGTAAAACCGGCTCCTGCACAGACAAAGGATATGCTGTCTAACTTCAGTGGCACAAAGAATGATGATGGTTCTGTCACATTTAGCGGTACAAAAAGCTGGGAATGGTTCGGAGCATGGCTTGGCAACTTCGATGCAAGTCAGTTCGACTATCTCGTAGTGGAGTTGGCCGAGCAGGCTACGATCACCGTCCAGGCTGTGATACAGCACAATTCGGGTGATGACATTTCTGGTCAGATCCAGCCGGGCGAACTGATGGTGAAGATTGCCTTGAACCCTGACACGAAGAATAGTCTGAAGCAGATGGCACTGCAGAATGCTGCTGCTGGCTCCTTCACGGTGAAGGCTGTCTATTTCGCAACACAGGAGTATGTTGACAACATGGAAGTGGTTACTCCCGATAAGATCGACCTGCCTCTTGACAACCTGAGCTCAGGATGGAATGCTGAGTATGCTGCCGATACCAAGACCATTACTATCCTCGGTGGAGAGACCGAAGAGGATGTCAATGGTGGTAAAGGCTGGTGGCTCGGTTCTGCCGACTATTCATATCTGAATAATGCCGTGGTTGAACTTGAACCTACTACCGCAGGCGGAAAGCTCGTTGTTGAATATGTTAAAGAGGGAGCCGCCAGCACTGAGATCGAGTTCTATAAGGGTGCTACCTGTATTGTCGCTCCGTTAGACGAGAACAACAGTGGCGAAGTGAAGCAGATCTATGTACTGGGTGAAAAGGGTGCTACCTATACGTTGAAAGCTGCTTACGTAGCTAAGACGGAAGTCACTCCGGAGGCCAATCTCGGCGACAATTCTACAGGTATCAATGCTGCTGTAGCTGAGAAGGCAGAGATGGCTCCTGCATACAACGTGGCTGGTCAGAAGGTTTCCGCTAATTACAAGGGAATCGTAATCCGCAATGGTAAGAAGTATGTGGTAAAATAATAGTCACAAAATTAACTCAAACATCTGAATCATTGGGGGCTGCCTGCGAGCGGCCCCTTTTCTTTTGTGTGGTTTAAAGATTATTAACGGTCATTTCGGGGAAAGTGTTGATAATAGATAAAATAGTATTGTCTCTTTTGCAAAATAATTGTTAATTTTGTAGCGAATTTGAATGGATAGAATAACTATTATAACCTAAATGATGAAGAAAACGCTTGTATTGCTGTTGGCCCTGATGGCCTTGTTGCCCCTGCGTGCACAGATCAGAGGGAACAATATCGTGGTTACCGTCACTCCCGATCACAAAGACTGGACATATCGGGTGGGGAAAAAGTGTAAGTTCGTGGTAAATGTGTTACGCTCAAGTACTTTGGTCGATAATGTTCAAGTGGATTTCGAAGCCGGACCAGAGATGTATCCCGAAGTGAAAAAATCGGGCGTTGTCCTCAAGGATGGTACGATGACGTGGACGGGAACCATGAAGACTCCAGGATTCTATCGACTGAAGGTCGTGGCCCATGTGGGAGGAAAAGACTACCAGCAGGCCTGTACCGCAGCATTCTCTCCCGAGAAACTGCAGCCATCCACCGTGATGCCAAAGGATTTCTCATCTTTCTGGCAGAATGCTATTGACGAAGCACGAAAAACCGACCTCAATCCTACCAAACGTCTGTTGCCCGAACGGTGTACAAAAGACGTGAATGTGTATGAGGTGTCGTTCCAGAATATACAATCTAATTATCGTACATACGGAATCCTGTGTGTCCCTGTGAAGGAGGGAAAGTACCCTGCGCTACTGCGTGTGCCCGGTGCAGGTGTGCGACCATACGGCGGTGATGTCTATACCGCCTCGCAGGGTGCCATCACTTTAGAGATTGGAATCCATGGCATACCTGTGACGATGGAGCAGAAAGTCTATGACGATGTGTTTAACGGGGCACTGATGGGATACTGGGAGTTCAATATGGACGATCGTGACAAGCATTATTATAAACGGGTGGTTCTGGGATGCATCCGAGCCCTCGACTATATCGAGGAATATACACCGTGGAACGGACGGGAGATGGGGGTGACTGGGTCGAGTCAAGGCGGTTTCCTTACCTTGGCAACGGCAGGTCTTGACAAGCGTATCACTTTCTATGCTCCCGTGCATGCCGCCCTTTGTGACCATACCAATTCACTGAAAGGCGTTGCCTGCGGATGGCCACATTATTTCTACAGTGGAGACAGCAGGGATGAAAGTGGAAAGATGAAAGATGAGAGAAGAGAGATGAAAAATAAGATAGAGGTGAGTAGGTATTATGACGGGATCAACTTCGCACGGCTGATCACCGACAAACAGAACGGATGGTTCTCCTTCGGATACAATGATGATGTGGTGCCCCCGACGACAGCATGGGAAACCTATAACATTGTGACGGGTCCCAAAACTATTTCCCCCTATCAACAAACATGGCACTTCTGGTATCAGGAACAGTGGGATGAGTGGGAAGAATGGCTGTTGGAAGAGTTGAAAGGTTGAAATATTGAAAAATTGAAGAATATGAAGAAACTTGTAATGACAGTAATGGCAGCGGCATCACTTGTTGCATGCACGACAGCTAAACAAGCTCCCGAGAAGACAGGGGCTCAGCAGTTGATGGAACGCCTGGACTCACTCAGGCAGAGGGGTATTATGTACGGTCATCAGGATGATCCGATGTACGGACTGACATGGGAGTATGACAAGGACTCCAGTGATGTGAAAAATGTGTGTGGTGACTATCCTGCCATCATGGGCTTCGATCTCGGAGGCATAGAGATGGGGGATGCCAAGAATTTGGATAGCGTGCCCTTTACACGTATGACTGAGGAGATCCAGAACCACTACCGTCGCGGTGGAATTATCACCCTGAGCTGGCATCCGCGCAACCCCGTCACAACGATCGAAGGCGGTGGCTGGGCTGGACAGAAGTTCCCTGAAGGAACAGCTTGGGATGTCAGCGACTCGGCTGTAGTGAAGAAAATACTGCCTGGCGGGGACTTCCACGAGAAATTCCAGGGTTGGATGCAACGTGTTTCTGATTTCCTCGCTACCTTGAAAGACGATAACGGACAGAAGATTCCCGTTATCTTCCGTCCTTGGCACGAGAATTCCGGCTCTTGGTTCTGGTGGGGTGAGAAACTCTGTACAGTAGAAGAGTACAAAGCACTGTGGAATATGCTGCAGGACAAGCTGAAAGCTGATGGCTACGACAACCTCGTATGGTCGTATTCTCCAGGTTGTCAGGACAACCTGACGGCAGAACGGTTGCTCGACCGTTATCCAGGCGATGATCGCGTGAATATGATCGGACTGGATGGCTACCAGTGGAAACCAGAAGAGAAAGAGGCCTTCATCAGTCGTACCAAGCAGAACCTGACGGTGCTCTGCGAGGTGGCAAAAGAACATCACTTGATCCCGGCACTGACAGAGACAGGTATGAAGAACATGACACAACCCGACTGGTGGACATCCACACTGCTGCCTGCCGTGCAGGATTTCCCTATCAGTTATCTGCTGACATGGCGAAACTACAAGGAAGAGTGGTTCGGCCCATCGCCCGTGAAACCTGATTGCTCTGATTTCCGTGACTTCTATGCTTCGGAGAAGATGCTTTTTGTGAATGATATATCGAAATAACGAAATAACGAAAAAAAGAATAATATGAATTATAAGGAAAAAGTGGCAGCACTCCAACAGCATCACGAGGAGTTATTGACACGCAAGAACGAGCCCATAGCCTGGGGCAACGGTATTTATGAAAAGTGGAAGAATCCCATCCTGACAGCAGAGCATACTCCTCTGGAGTGGCGTTATGACTTCAATGAGCAGGATAACCCTTATCTGATGCAGCGCATCATGATGAATGCCACGCTGAACTCTGGTGCTATCAAATTGAATGATAAGTATGTACTGGTTGTTCGTGTAGAGGGAGCCGACCGCAAGAGCTTCTTCGCAGTGGCAGAGAGTCCTAATGGTGTAGATAACTTCCGATTCTGGGAGGAACCGATCACCATGCCCGACGATGTGGTTCCTGCCACCAATATCTATGATATGCGTATCACAAAGCACGAGGATGGCTGGATATACGGCGTATTCTGCGCTGAGCGCCATGATGACTCACAGCCAGGTAACCTGAGTGCAGCAACGGCAACAGCGGGGATTGCTCGTACCAAGGACCTGAAAACCTGGGAGCGTCTGCCCGACCTGAAGACGAAGAGTCAGCAGCGTAACGTGGTACTGCATCCTGAGTTCGTTGATGGCAAGTATGCTTTCTATACCCGTCCGCAAGATGGTTTCATCGATACTGGATCGGGAGGCGGCATCGGATGGGCCTTGGTTGATGACATCACACACGCTGAGGTGAAAGAGGAGGTTATTATCAATGCCCGTCATTACCACACAATTACAGAGGTGAAGAATGGGGAAGGACCGCACCCCATCAAGACCCAGAAGGGATGGCTGCACCTGGCTCATGGCGTTCGTGCCACCGCCGACGGGTTGCGCTATGTGTTATATATGTATATGACCTCCTTGGAAGATCCCACAAAGGTGATTGCACAGCCAGGCGGTTTCTTCCTCGTACCCGAAGGTGACGAATATTTGGGTGATGTGATGAATGTGGCTTTTGCCAATGGATGGATTGCTGATGAAGACGGGAAGGTGTTCATCTACTATGCATCGGCTGATACAAGGATGCATGTGGCTACCTCGACTATCGACAAGCTCATTGACTATTGTATGAATACCCCCGAAGACGGACTGATGACCTCTGCCAGTGTGGAGACGATCAAGAAACTCATTGCTAAAAACCGGGGGCTTTCAGAATAAAGATTTGTCGAAATGACGTTATAACGATATATCGAAATAACGATATATCGAAATAACGAAATGCCGATATAATGAAATAACGATGAAATGAATAAAAAGGAAAAATAAAATGGCTACAATCAAAGAAAAAATAGGCTATGCACTTGGTGATGCGGCAGCCGGAGGTATCACGTGGAAAATCATGTCCATTGCCTTCCCTCTTTTTTTCACCAACGTCTTTGGACTGACATTTGCGGATGCGGCAACGCTGATGCTGATTGCCCGTATGTTTGACGTGGTGACCGACCCGCTGATGGGATCATTGGCCGACCGCACCCAGTCGAAATGGGGAACCTATCGCCCCTGGCTCATCTTTGGGGCTATTCCCTTCGGACTGATCTTTGCCTTGCTGCTCTACACTCCCGACTTCGGACCAGTGGGTAAGCGCGTTTGGGCCTATTCGCTCTATCTGCTGATGATGGCGATGTACACGGCGGTAAACGTTCCCTATGGTTCTCTCCTTGGTGTGATGACCGATGATGACAACGAGAAGAACCAATTCTCGTCGTATCGTATGGTGGGTGCATACGCCATGGGCTTTATCACCCTGTTGTCGTTTCCCTACCTGCAGAAATTCGTGGGAGGTACACCGCAGCACCAGTACGCTGTATTAGGAGCCTTCTTCGGAGTCATTGCTGCTGCTGGTACCTTGGCATGCGGTCTGCTCACCAAAGAACGCCTGAAACCGGTACGTGCCGAGAAATTCTCGTTAAGGCCCTTTGCCGATCTCTTCCGTAACAAGCCGTGGATCTATCTCACGCTGATCGGTATCTGTACGAATTTCTTCAACGGCTTCCGTTATGCCGTGGCCGGCTATCTGTTCGAGTACTGTCTGAAGGGTGATGTCACTGTGAGTGGTCTTATCATTAACTATACGGTGTTCATGACATTCGGTGAGCTCACCTGTATGATCTTCGGTGGCGTATCGCCTAAATTCACACAATGGGTGGGATCCAAGCGCAAGGCTTTCCAAGTGGCTGCGATCATCTGTCTGGTGTTCTCCGTTGGCTTCTTCTTCGTTCCGATGGATCCTGCCTATATTTGGGTCATGGTGGCTTTAGTGATCCTCACCTCTATTGGCATCGGACTCTATTCTCCGCTGCTGTGGTCGATGTATGCCGATGTGGCCGACTATGCCACCGAGAAGAACGGTACTTCCTCGACAGGACTGATCTTCTCTTCGGGAACTATGGCACAGAAATTCGGTACAGCCATCTCCGGCTCTTTGGTAGCCCTTTTCTTAGGCTTAGCCGGTGCCAGTATGATTACGGATGAGATGGGTAACACCAGTGTGGATCCTGCATCTATCACCGACTCGGTGCTTAATATGGTGTGGAGCCTCTTCTCACTTTTCCCAGCTGTCATCGCCCTGATCATTATCCTACTGACTTATCTGTATCCTATTAAAAAATAATGAACGAAACTATTAAAAACCTGAAAGCTGAAATGCAGGATGTGTTGGAAAACAACATCCTGCGTTTCTGGCTTGACAAAATGCAGGACAGGGAGCACCGTGGCTTCTATGGTCAGATGACTGGCGACGGTCGTCTGGTGAAAGATGCTGACAAGGGCGGAATCCTCTCTGCCCGTATCCTGTGGACGTTCTCTGCTGCCTACCGTGTACTGAAGAAACCGGAATATTTGATGGCTGCAACGCGGATGAAGGACTATATCTTGGAACATTTCTACGATGAGGAGTTTGGAGGTACCTATTGGTCGGTAGATTATTTAGGAAGACCGAAAGATACGAAGAAACAGTTCTATGCCATCGGTTTTATGATCTATGGTCTCAGTGAGTACTACCGTGCCACAGGGGATGAGGAGGCGCTACAATATGCCTTGAAACTATACGAGTGTATTGAAGAACACTCGCTCGACAAACAGTATAACGGATATATTGAGGCTTGCACCCGTGAGTGGGGAGAGATTGCCGACATGCGACTCTCGGAACTGGATGCCAACTACCCCAAGTCACAGAACACACATCTGCACATTATCGAACCTTACACGAACTTGTATCGGGCGATGCGTGAATGTGTGGAGAGTGGAGCGTGGAGCGTGGAGGGAGAAATGACCCAAGATCAAGCACATAGTACTAATCTCACTCCTCACTCCTCACTCCACACTCCTCGAAAAGACTCCTCACTCCCGAAGCTCGAAGCTTCTTTGCGCAACCTCATCGACATCTTCACAGATCGCATTTTGAATCCGGAGACTCATCACCTTGACCTTTTCTTCGACATGGACTGGACACGTCAGGCAGGAAGACTCGAGAGTTATGGTCATGACATCGAGTGCTCGTGGCTGATGCACGAGGCGGCCCTTGTTTTAGGTGACAAAGAGGTGTTAGAAAAGGTAGAGCCTATCGTGCAGATGGTGGCCAAAGCTTCTGAGAAAGGACTGCGCCCCGATGGCTCGATGATTCATGAGGCAAACCTCGATTCGGGGCATGTGGATGATGACCTGCACTGGTGGGTTCAGGCCGAGAATGTGGTGGGATGGATCAACATCTATCAGTATTTCGGTGATGAGGATGCCTTGCAAAAAGCCCTGAGCTGCTGGCAGTATATCAAGGACAACTTGATCGACTACGAGAATGGAGAGTGGTTTTGGAGCCGTCATCCCGACGGAACCCTGAATACCGTTGACGACCATGCTGGTTTCTGGAAGTGCCCGTACCATAACAGTAGAATGTGCTTGGAGATCATTGAGCGGGATCTTTAAGTGACAAGTTTCGCCTCATGTCCCCTCGCGCTCTCGAAAGTGGAGGCTGTGAAGGAGGCGAAACTTGAATTTGATAACAATTAATACATAATTTTTCAACATTTGATACGTGTTGTTTCATATTAATTGTTTATCTTTGCAACGAATTAAAGTCTATTACATTAATCTATTAATAACTAACAAATTTTTGCATCATGAAAAGAACATTTACTTTATTGCTTGGGCTGTTGGCCCTGGCGTGCAGTGCAAATGCACAGAAAATTCCATTGGAACTTACCGGAGGCTGGGGATGGACTAAGAACACCGTTATGTCAGGAGAGGTGACCGTGACTTCTTCCAAGCAATGGGCTGAATTCAAACTGAGTAGTATTCCAATCCAATTGTCTGTTTACAAAGGCTTCAAGATTACTTTTTCCAATAACACGGGAAACTGGCAGATCAAGTCGGTCAATGCTTCTGATCAAGGAGAGTATCCTGCGTTTGAAGGTAGCGAGGGCGTTTTTGAACACACGTTTAATACAGAGTCGTATGGTGAAGATCCCGAAATAGCTACGTTCACACTCCAGCATGCGGATGATGTGGAGGCATCCATTACGATCGAGAAGGTAGAACTCATCTCAACTGATGACCGTATTTTTATACCAAATTATGCAGAAGGATGGGGATGTAGCTACCAGTTGAAATCAGATGATGCCTATTCCGGACAATTCACAACAAGCAGCCAGTGGGCAGAAATCGGCGGCTCCAATTGGAAACAGGAATATACGGCAGGACAGCAGCATACCTTCACGCTCAAACTGAACAGTGGTGCTCCCGACGGTTTACAACTGAAAGTTCAGACACCTGGCGGTGATAAGTATCCAGCTATTGCCGCAGGTACTACAGAATTCTCTTATGATCTGAAGGAAGAATATACCTCTGTTTCTATACAGAATACGAAATCTTCTGCTGTTACCCTGGATATCGCTTCCATGACCGTTACCATCACTGAGGCTGCTCCCGCCATCGAACTGAATGAAACTGACAGAACAGGATACCTCCAACTTGCCGGAAAGGAGAAAGCCGACCTGAAGTTCGTGCGAACTTTCAACGAGGGATGGAACACGCTGGCTATTCCCACCTATATGACTCCTCCGATGATCAAGAATCATTTTGGCAGTAGTGTCAAGGTCTTTAAGTTCAAGAGCTATTCAGATGGTAAACTGAACTTTGAAGCTCAAGATCTGTCGGGTGAGTATGAATGGATTATTGACGGGTATGAGTCATACTTACTCTATATCACCGATACTGATGCACCTGCTTTGGTGAATGGCACCTTTACAATCAACGATGCTACTCTTCGTGGAAACCAGGAGGGGAGCAATTGGGTTCCCGGCGGAACGTATGACGAAGCCTCAAATGTAACCTTCAAGGCTACCTACGCTCCTGTATCAAACGATGAACTTGTAGGTAACTACGGTGTGACTGCCGATGGTTACATTCGGAAGGCCGGTACTGGTGCCACATTGGACGGATACCGTGCGTATTTCACTGGCATCCCCGAGGAGGCAGCTGCCAAAGGTATCTCCATCGTCTTCGATAACGGTACGACCACTGGTATCTCTACCGTTGTTCCTGCTGAGGACGTATTTGGCAACGGTGCTGTATATAACCTGAATGGACAGCGTGTAGGTAAGAACCTCGCTCCCGGCATCTATGTGCGTAACGGAAAGAAGTTCATCCAGAAATGATCAGTTATTTGAATAGTCACGATTAAAACAGAACAATCATGAAAAAGAAAGAATATATTTCCCCGAAGAGTTTGGTGAAGGTTGTAAATTTCCAAAGCTGCCTGCTGGTAGGATCGCCTACTTCATTGGATTCATCAAGTGCTACTCCTTCTGCCATCCCAGATACTGAGCCTTACACTGGCAGCTACTCTGCTAAGGAAATGATCGACTTCATCTTAGATCAGGTGAACTGATGAAGTGAAGAGTTAAGAGTTAAGAGTTAAGAGTGAAGAGTGAAGAATTTGCTACCGCACAGGTGATTGGCGCAAGGTGATTGGCGCAAAGACCATAGCGGAAGCAAATTCTTCACTCTTCACTCTTCACTCTTCACTCCCTTACATTCCTGCTACAATCACTTTGATGTCGCGGAACTGTGCCCATGGACTCTTGAGGTCGGCACGATAGGGAGTGATATTGGGAACATACAGAGAACCTTCCTTGATAAACGACTTGGGGAACGTGTCTTTCTTGATCTTTGCTGGAGTGCCGCTGCGCATGACCACCGTCATCAACCCTGTACAGTTTTCAAACACATCGCCGCCCATCTCCTTCACACTGCTTGGAATATCGATGCGCTCTAAGGAGGAGCAACCGTGGAATGCCTGGCTGTCGATCTCCTTCACCGATGTCGGGATGGTGATCTTGGCAAGACTACCGCAGTTCTTAAAACAAGAGGAGGGGATTTCCTTGATGCCGTTGGGGATATTTACGTGCTTCAGGTTTGAGCAATCCTCAAAGACACTGGAGCCTAAATCCTTTACTGAGTTCGGGATAAAGATGGAATCGAGGGAGGTGCATTCCTTGAAGGCATCGTGGGCAATGCTCTTGATGGAGGTGGGGATATTCACCTCTTGCAGACTGGTACATCCCTCGAAGATGCTGTTGGCGATATTATCCATGCTCGTGGTGAACGAGAACTTCTTCAGGGAGGTGCAGTTCTTGAACGCTACCCACCCGATGGCCTTCACACCATTCGGAATATCGATCTCTTCTAAGGCAGAACAGTCTTGGAATGCAGAGTAACCGATCTTCTCTAATGCCTGTGGGAGGTTCACTTCTTTCAGACTGGTGCATCCCTGAAAAACGTTATAAGCGATGGAGGTGACACTCCTGGGGAGGGTGATCGTCTCCAAGGCCGTACATTTCTTGAAAGCGCCATGGCCGATGCTCACGATGCCGTTGTGCAGTTCAACGTTCTTCAAAGCCGAACAGCCGGCAAAGAGACCGCTCGACAGTTCTGTGATGCTCTCAGGGACATTGATGGCTTGGAGACCCGTGCAGTTTTCGAAGGCATTAGAGCCTATCTTTGTTACCGTAGAGGGAATGACAACAGAGGTGAGGGTAGGGCTGTCCTTGAAGGCTCCCCCATCGATTTCTTCCACATAATAGGTGACACTGTCTTCGGTAAACTTCTCGGGAATCACCAAGTCACCTGTGTACAGATTCTTCCCGGCCAGTACCTTGGCTTTGTTGTTCTTGGCATCGAGCGAATAATTGATGCCATCTACAATAGCCTTCTCGGCTTTCTTGAAAATGTTGGAGGGCGTGCGTGCGCTGATCTCCGAGGCTGAGCAACAGAACATTGCGACAACCATCATCAGGAATTTTGCTTTCATATTCATATCGCAGAAAAATTAATTTCATGAATTGGTTTTGCAAAAATACAGAAAAAATGCTGATCTGCACAATAATTTCCCATATTTATTATTTTTATTTGCAAAATAATTGTTAACTTTGCACCGTTTTAAAACAAGGTGCTTTGCTGAGCATTCAAATCAAACAATTACACATATATGTATTTTACTTTGTTTATTACCGTTATCTTAACGGCCATTACATTAGTGGTGGCAGCTTACGTGATTGCTAAGCTGATAGGTCCACGCTCATATAACAAGGTGAAAGGCGAGCCCTACGAGTGCGGTATCCCCACCCGTGGTACTTCCTGGTTGCCTGTCAGTGTGGGCTTCTACCTGTTTGCCATCCTATTCCTCATGTTTGATGTAGAAACGGTGTTTCTGTATCCGTGGGCAGTGGTTGTTAAGGAGTTCGGTGTCATGGCAATCGCCAGCATCGGATTCTTTTTGTTAGTACTGGTGTTTGGCCTGGCATACGCTTGGCGGAAAGGAGCGTTGGAATGGAAATGAAGCCAAAGATCAAAAGTATTCCCTACGAAGAGTGGAATGACAATGAGTCGTTGCAGAAGATCGTTGACGAACTCCATGAGGGTGGTGTAAACGTGATCACCGGCTCTTTGGACAAACTGATCAACTGGGGGCGTGCCAATTCTCTTTGGTCGCTGACGTTCGCCACCTCATGCTGTGGCATTGAGTTCATGGCCTGTGGCTGTTCTCGTTACGACTTTGCCCGTTTCGGTTTCGAGGTAACACGTAACTCTCCCCGTCAGGCCGACCTGATTATGTGTGCCGGTACGATTACTCATAAGATGGCACCAGCATTGAAACGTCTGTATGACGAGATGGCCGAGCCGAAGTATGTGATCGCTGTGGGTGGTTGTGCCATCAGTGGCGGTCCTTTCAAATCAAGCTACCATGTTGTGAAAGGCATCGAGGAGATTGTCCCTGTGGATGTGTTCATCCCTGGCTGTCCACCCCGTCCTGAGGCCATCATGTATGGTATGATGCAGTTGCAGCGCAAAGTGAAGATCGAGAAGTTCTTCGGTGGTGCTAACCATAAACAGAACAAGGAAGAGCGTGAACTCGGTGTTTCTAACGAGGAGCTGACGTTCCGTAATAAATTGGGAGATCATCGTCGTGAAAAGCCCATTGTGGTGACGGATGTGCCCAAGGAGGTTGTGGAAGAATTGAAGAATTCAAGAATTGAAGCATTGAAGGAAACCGGTAAATCTCAGGAGGGCCAGGCATGAAATTAGAGTTCTTATCATTTGATTTTGACAAGTTCGCTGCTGAGATGCAGAACTTGAAAGATAGTAAGCATTTTGATTATCTTGTCACCATTGTCGGTGAGGATTTCGGTGCTGAACAGGGCCTTGGCTGTATCTATATCTTAGAAAATACTGAAACACACGAGCGGTGCTCGGTGAAGATGCTGGCCAAATGCCAAGTTTGCGGTGATGGCATGTCATCAAACGGCACAGGTGAGACCGATGGCCAGATGATTCCTTATATCCCCACCGTATCTCATATCTGGCGTGTGGCTGATCTGTTAGAGCGTGAAGTCTATGATTTCTTCGGGATTGTTTTCTTAGGACATCCCGACATGCGCCGCCTGTTCCTTCGTTCAGATTTCAAGGGCTATCCTTTCCGTAAAGACTGGAAGTTCAATGATGACTATACCCTTGACGATGATGTGGAACCCGATTATGGATTGGAGTATTACCTCGACAAGGATGGTGTTTTACAGTCGAAACAAAACAAATTGTTCGGTCCTGATGACTATGTGATTAACATCGGTCCACAGCATCCTTCAACACACGGTGTGCTCCGGTTGCAGACCGTTCTCGATGGTGAGACCGTGAAACGTGTATATCCTCATCTGGGATACATCCACCGCGGTATCGAAAAGATGTGTGAAACGATGACCTACCCCCAGACACTTGCTTTAACTGATCGTCTTAACTATCTGAGTGCCATGATGCACCGTCATGCACTGGTTGGTGTTATTGAAGAGGGTATGGGTGTTGAACTGACCGACCGTATCAAGTACATCCGCACCATTATGGATGAGTTGCAGCGTATAGACTCGCACCTGTTGTATGTGGGTTGCTGTGCTCAGGACATGGGAGCCCTAACGGCATTCCTCTATTCCATGCGTGACCGTGAGCATGTGCTCAATTGCATGGAGGAGACCACTGGTGGCCGCCTGATTCAGAACTATTATAGAATAGGTGGCTTACAGGATGACATCGATCCCAACTTCGTGAAGAACGTGAAGGATCTGGTGAAGTATCTGAAACCGATGATTCAGGAGTATGTGGATGTGTTCGGTGACAATATCATTACGCATAACCGTTTCGAGAAGGTGGGTCCGATGGGTCTGGAAGACTGCATCTCGTATGCAGTGACAGGTCCTGCCGGTCGTGCTTCTGGCTGGAAGAACGATGTGCGTAAGAATCATCCGTATGATATGTATGACAAAGTAGAGTGGGAGCAGGTGACCATGACAGGCTCTGACACTATGGACCGTTATACCTGTCACATCACCGAGATGTATCAGAGTCTGCATATCATCGAACAGCTCATCGACAATATCCCCGAGGGTGACTTCTATGTGAAGCAGAAGCCGATCATTAAGGTGCCTGAGGGACAGTGGTACTTCTCTGTGGAAGGTGCCAGCGGTGAGTTCGGTGTCTATCTCGACAGCCGTGGCGACAAGAGTCCATACCGCCTGAAGATGCGCCCAATGGGTCTGTCCTTAACAGGTGCCCTTGACCCGATGTTGCGCGGTCAGAAGATTGCCGACCTCGTGGCTACAGGTGCTGCCATCGACTTTGTAATTCCCGATATTGACCGCTAATCGTAATAAATCTAAAAGAGTAAATCGTAAATTATGTTCGACTTTTCTATAGTAACACAATGGTTCGACCAATTGCTCAGAGTGACACTCGGATTGGGCGATTTCTGGTCAATACTGATTGAGTGCGTGCTGGTGGGCGTCGTCATTCTGACGGGTTATGCGCTCATTGCCATCGCACTGATATTCATGGAACGTAAGGTCTGTGCCTATTTCCAGTGCCGTTTGGGTCCGATGCGCGTCGGATACTGGGGCTTATTGCAGGTGTTTGCCGATGTGCTGAAGATGCTCATCAAGGAGATCTTCATCGTTGACAAGGCTGATAAGTTCCTTTATATTGTAGCACCGATCCTGGTGATCATCGGGTCGGTGGGCGCTTTCTCGTTCCTTCCTTGGAACAATGGTGCTGTGATCCTCGACTTCAATGTGGGCATCTTCCTCATGACCGCCATTTCTTCTATCGGCGTGGTGGGTATCTTCCTTGCCGGTTGGGGTTCGAACAACAAGTACTCGGTGGTTTCGGCCATGCGTGGAGCCGTGCAGATGATTTCATATGAGTTATCACTCTGTCTCTGTCTGATTACTGCCGTGATCCTCACAGGCACGTTGCAGGTGTCGGGCATCGTGGAGGCACAAAGAGACTCTTGGCTCATTTTCAAGGGCTTTGCAGCCATTCCAGCCATCGTCGCTTTCCTGATTTTCCTCGTTGCTGGTAATGCTGAGGCCAACCGTGGCCCGTTCGACATGGCAGAGGCTGAGAGTGAGCTGACCGCCGGTCACCATACGGAGTACAGCGGTATGGGCTTCGGCTTCTTCTACCTGGCCGAGTTCCTCAACCTGTTTATCATTGCCGGTGTGGCTGCCATGGTGTTCCTGGGTGGCTGGATGCCTTTCCACATCAAGGGCCTCGACGGTTTCAACAGCGTGATGGATCTGATTCCTGGTATCGTCTGGTTCATGGGCAAGGCCTTCGCATTGGTTTGGCTGCTCATGTGGATCAAATGGACCTTCCCGCGTCTGCGTATCGACCAGATTCTGAAGTTAGAGTGGAAGTATCTCATGCCTGCTTCGCTCATCAATCTTGTATTGATGACCGTGGTCGTGGCTTTGTGCCAATCTTAATATTTAAGTAATTCCAACAGAAGAAATAAGAATGGAAAATAATCAATCATATTTCGGAGAAATCGGGCATGGTCTGAAGACTTTGGCTACTGGTATGAAGGTTACTTGGAAAGAATACTTCAAGGACTTCTTCACCAACAAGTCAACAGAGCAGTACCCCGAGAACCGTAAGACAACACTTCACGTGTCCCAGCGTCATCGCGGACGACTGGTGTTCAAGCGTAATGAAGACGGCAGCTATAAGTGTACCGCCTGCACGCTTTGCGAGAAGTCATGTCCTAACGGAACGATCAAGATTACAGCCCACATGGAAGAGAACCCGGAGACCGGTAAGAAAAAGAAGGTGCTTGACGATTATCTGTACGACTTGGGCGACTGCATGTTCTGTCAGCTCTGTACCAATGCCTGTAATTTTGATGCAATTGAGTTCACAAACGATTTCGAGAATGCCGTATTCGACCGCGACAAGTTGGTGCTGCACCTTGACAAAGAGGTGTATGCGGGAGGCTCCCTGCCCAATTTGATCGACGGTGGTGCTCCTCTCACGATCGGAAAGTTTAACACCAAGACAAAATAATAGGATCATGGCTAATATCATAGTATTTGCAATTCTCGCCGTTGTCATTCTTGCCTCCGCCGTGATGTGCGTGACAACGAAGCGAATCATGCGGGCAGCCACGTTCCTGCTGTTCGTGTTGTTTGGTATCGCGGGAATCTATTTCCTGCTCGACTATACCTTCCTCGGGGCTGCTCAGATCAGTGTCTATGCCGGTGGCGTGACGATGATTTACATTTTTGCCATCCAGCTGGTGAACAAGCGAACCCTGCAGGGTCTTGTAGAGCGCATGAAGGGAAGCCGCGTGGCTTTTGGTGCGCTCGTCACTCTCATTGGTCTTGCCACCGTCGTGGTAGTATTCTTAAAGAATAAGGTTGTAAACAGATTCGCCGAAATGGCTGATACCGAGGTTTCTATGGATGCCATCGGTCGGTCGTTGGTAAGTTCTGGAAAGTATGGTTATGTGCTCCCCTTCGAGTTCATCTCCGTGTTCCTCTTAGCATGTATTATCGGTGGAATCGTTATTTCAAGAAAGGAGTAGGCGCATGGTACCTGTAGAATGTTTCTTTGTGCTGAGTGCACTGTTGTTTTTCATTGGCGTGTTCGGATTCATCACACGTCGTAACTTGCTGGCCATGCTCATCTCTACCGAGTTGATTCTCAATGCGGTGGATATTAACTTTGCAGCTTTTAACCGTCTGCTTTTCCCCGGACAGCTGGAAGGATTCTTCTTCACCTTGTTCGCTATTGGAGTGGCAGCTGCCGAGACCGCCGTGGCCGTGGCTATTATTATTAATGTATATCGCAATTTCCACAGTGATAGCGTGAACAGCATCCAGGAAATGAAAAATTAAAAAATTGACAACATGGATTACAGTTATGTGTTTTTAATTCTTCTTCTGCCGCTGCTCTCATTCCTCTGCTTGGGACTTGCCGGTATGAAGATGTCGCATAAGGTGGCGGGTATCATCGGTACCACCTCGCTGGCTATTGTGACAATCCTCAGCTACTACACTGCTATCGAGTATTTCTTGATCCAGGGCAGAGTAGGAGAGTTGTATCCCGTACTGACACCGTTTGATTTTACCTGGCTTGACTTTGGTACGATCAATGGATTACAGTTGGTGTTCACTTTAGGCTTCCGTCTGACACCGATATCTGTGATGATGTTGATCGTCATCTCCACAGTGAGTCTGATGGTGCACATCTATTCTTTTGGTTATATGCATGGAGAGAAAGGATTCCAGCGTTACTATGCCTTCCTGAGTCTTTTCTCCATGTCGATGCTGGGTTTGGTGGTAGCCACCAACATCTTCCAGATGTATCTGTTCTGGGAGTTGGTGGGTGTCAGCTCCTACCTGCTCATCGGTTTCTATTATCCGCTGCATGCTGCCGTGGCCGCTTCAAAGAAGGCTTTCATCGTGACACGTTTCGCCGACCTGTTCTTCCTCATCGGTATCCTGTTCTACAGCTACTATGTAGGAACGTTCAGCTTCGACTTGAATGCGATGCCTGAGCTTTCTGCCCGTCTCGACGGATGCTACTGGATTTTGCCAATGGCTCTTTTCCTGATGTTTATCGGTGGTGCCGGTAAGAGTGCGATGTTCCCCTTGCACATCTGGTTGCCCGATGCCATGGAGGGTCCTACTCCAGTCTCGGCCCTGATTCATGCTGCTACCATGGTGGTGGCTGGTGTCTATCAGGTGGCATGCCTGTTCCCCATCTGGGTGGAATATGCGCCGGAGACCCTGCACTGGGTCGCCTATATCGCCGCATTCACTGCTTTCTATGCAGCCAGTGTGGCCTGTGCACAGAGCGACATCAAACGTGTGCTGGCGTTCTCTACCATCTCGCAGATCGGCTTCATGCTCGTGGCACTTGGCGTTTGTCTGCCAGAGGAAGGCTCAAATGCACTGCCGATGACAGAGGAGTATGCCGATGTGAACGGACTGGGTTATATGGCTGGAATGTTCCATCTCTTTACCCATGCCATGTTCAAGGCCTGCCTCTTCTTAGGAGCAGGATGTATCATCCATGCCGTACACAGTAATGAGAAAAAATACATGGGAGGACTTCGCAAGTATATGCCGATCACCCATATCACTTTTCTTATCTCTTGTTTGGCCATTGCCGGTATCTGGCCCTTCAGCGGTTTCTTCTCCAAAGATGAGATTTTGGTGGCCTGTTATAACTTCTCTCCGGTGATGGGTGTGATCATGAGCGGTATTGCCACCATGACAGCTTTCTACATGTTCCGCCTGTACTATGTGATTTTCTGGGGCAAGAGCTACTACGAGTCGGAACTGGCCAAGTTTGAGGCCAACCCTGTGGGACATGCTCCCCACGCACCTCATGAGGCTCCTGCCACGATGTATATACCCCTTATTGTCTTAGCCGCCATCACCGTGTTGTGTGGTTGGTTGCCTTTTGGAGAGTTCGTTTCAGCTAACGGCATCGGCTTCCATACACATATCAACTGGCCTGTAGCCATCTCCAGTACGGTGCTCGCCCTGTGTGGTATCGGCTTGGCAACCTATATGTATAAGAACGAGGAGACACCTGTTGCCGACATGCTGGCAGCGAAGTTCCCCAAGTTGCATCGAGCAGCATACAAGCGTTTCTACATGGACGAGGTCTGGCAGTATTTCACGCACAAGATTGTGTTCCGTCTCTTCTCTTATCCCATTGCCTGGTTCGACCGCCATGTTGTTGACGGCACCTTTAACTTCATGGCATGGGGTGCCAACGAGGCTGGTGAGAGTATCCGTCCGTGGCAGAGTGGTGATGTACGCCAGTATGCCGTATGGTTCCTCACGGGTACTGTGGCGTTAACACTTGTCTTGCTTGCCATATAATGACGTAATGACGTAATAACGATATAACGATATAACGAAAATGAGTATATTAACATTATTCGTAGTAATCCCCGCCCTGATGCTGCTGGGTCTTTGGCTTGCCAAGAACCTCAGTCAGGTGCGTGGTGTGATGGTAGTAGGAGCCTCTTGCTTGCTGGCTCTCTCCATCTGGCTCACGGCTTATTTCATCCAACAACGAGCCGCCGGTAATCAAGATATCATGCTGCTTACCTACGCTGTAGATTGGTTCAAACCGCTGAACATCAAATATTCAGTAGGTGTTGACGGTATCTCTGTGGTGATGTTGCTGCTCTCCAGCATTATTGTCTTCACGGGAACGTTCGCCTCTTGGCAGCTGAAACCCCTTACCAAAGAGTATTTCCTTTGGTTTACCCTGTTGTCAACGGGAGTATATGGCTTCTTTATCTCTGTGGACATGTTTACCATGTTCATGTTCTACGAAGTGGCGCTGATCCCGATGTATCTACTCATCGGGGTATGGGGTAGTGGTAACAAAGAGTATGCTGCCATGAAGCTTACGCTGATGCTGATGGGAGGATCTGCACTCCTGATCCTTGGTATCCTCGGTATCTATTTCTTCAGTGGAGCCACCACGATGAATGTCAATGAGATCGCAGCCATGCACAATATCCCTGTTGACATCCAGAAAGTGTTCTTTCCCTTTATCTTTATCGGTTTCGGTGTGTTGGGAGCGTTGTTCCCCTTCCACACATGGTCACCCGACGGTCATGCTTCTGCGCCTACCGCCGTGTCGATGCTCCATGCCGGTGTGTTGATGAAGCTCGGAGGATACGGCTGTTTCCGTGTGGCGATGTATCTGTTGCCAGATGCAGCTAATGATTTAGCATGGATTTTCCTGATCCTCACCACCATATCAGTGGTGTATGGTGCACTCTCTGCCTGTGTGCAGACCGATTTGAAGTATATCAATGCTTACTCTTCGGTGTCTCACTGCGGACTGGTTCTCTTTGCCCTGTTGATGATGACACGCACTTCGTGTACCGGAGCTATCCTGCAGATGCTTTCCCATGGTTTGATGACAGCCCTCTTCTTTGCCCTCATCGGTATGATCTACGGTCGTGCCCACACCCGTGACATCCGTTACCTGGGTGGTTTGATGAAGATCATGCCGTTCTTGGCTGTGGGATATGTCATTGCCGGTTTGGCAAACCTCGGTCTGCCCGGCTTTTCCGGATTCATTGCCGAGATGACTATTTTTGTAGGCTCTTTTGCTAATGCCGACAGTTTCCACCGCACTTGTACCATCATCGCTTGCTGTTCTATTGTGGTCACCGCAGTCTATATCCTGCGTACCGTGGGCTTCATTCTTTTTGGTGACGTGAAGTATCCGCACTGCGACACCGTGAAGCTTACCGATGCCACATGGGATGAGCGTATCGCTGTGTGCTGCCTGATAGCCTGTGTGGCAGGATTAGGTTGCTTCCCTCTTTGGGCCAGTCGTGTGATAGACAGTGGTGTATTCCCGATTCTTGAAAACATTAAAAATATCTCAGTAATAGCAGGAATGTAATTATGAACTACGGACAATTTTTTAATATGGTTCCAGAAGCCATGCTGATGGCAATTCTGGTTATCGCATTCATTGCGGATTTCGCATCTTCTAAGAATGCTGAGAGGAAGTGGTTCAACCCACTAATGTGCATCCTATTGGTGGCACAGGTGGGTGTGTCGTTCCTGCAGGACAGCAGTGTGACGGCCTTTGGTGGCATGTATCATACTACCCCGGCAGTGAATGTCATGAAGACGATCCTTGCAGCCGGAACATTGATCGTGGTGATCCAGGCCAAGCAATGGCTGAGCCGTCCCGATACCTCTTTCAAGGAGGGTGAGTTCTACATGCTCGTCATCTCCACCCTGTTGGGTATGAACATGATGATGAGTGCAGGACATTTCCTGATGTTCTTCCTCGCTTTGGAGATGGCTTCTGTGCCCATGGCCTGTTTGGTAGCTCTCGACAAGTACCGTCATCACAGTGCTGAGGCAGCTGCGAAGTATATCCTCACCGCTACTTTCAGCAGTGGTGTGATGCTTTATGGCATTTCGTTTATCTACGGTGCTTTCGGTACACTCTATTTTAGCGGTATTGCCTGGAGTGTGATGTTCAGTCAGCATCCCACACTTATCATCCTCGGACTGGTGTTTTTCTTTAGCGGTCTGGGCTTCAAGATCTCGTTGGTGCCTTTCCACTTCTGGACAGCCGACACCTATCAGGGTGCTCCTACCACAGTGACGGGTTATCTGAGTGTAGTATCCAAAGGTGCAGCAGCTTTTACCCTCTGTACCATTCTGATGAAGGTATTCGCTCCTGTGACAGACTATTGGCAGTATATGCTGTACATTGTCATCGTTCTGAGCATCACCGTGGCCAACCTCTTTGCTATCCGCCAGAATGAGCTGAAGCGATTCATGGCTTTCAGCTCAATCAGTCAGGCTGGTTATATTATGCTGGCTGTGATCGGTGACTCGCAGTTAGGTGTTGCCGCCTTGTCATACTATGTATTGGTATATGTGGTGGCTAACCTCGCCGTTTTCACCGTCATTGGTGCTGTCGAGGAGAGCAGCAACGGTCGTACGGATATGGATGTCTATAACGGTTTCTATCAGACGAATCCCAAACTGGCATTCCTCATGACGCTGGCTTTGTTCTCGCTGGCAGGTATTCCTCCGTTCGCTGGAATGTTCAGTAAGTTCTTCGTCTTCATGGCTGCTGCTCAGCAGGGTTCATTCCTCGCTTATTTCGTGGTATTCATCGCCTTGGTCAACACGGTAGTGTCACTCTACTACTATCTGCTCATCGTGAAAGCCATGTATATCAAGCAGACCGACAGTCCACTGCCCACATTCAAGAGTGATGTCAACACGAAGATCGCCTTGGCAGTTTGCACCCTGGGCATTGCGCTCTGTGGTGTATGCAGTTTCTTCTACGACTGGATTTTCGCAGCAGTCTCGTAACGGTTGCGAATAGAATCATAAACATCGAACGGATTCCACAGGGATGATCTTGCTGTGGAATCCGTTTTTTTGTAGGGTGTGCTATACAAAAAAGAACGGACAAGAACGAGATTTGAACCTGTCCTTGTCCGTTAGAGACTGATCGTTTTACGCGATAATCAATATTAATGTAATACTGTGGCTATACTGTCTTATACGATGCCCTGAGCCATCATGGCCTTGGCTACCTTCATGAAGCCTGCTACGTTGGCACCCTTCACATAGTTGATGTAACCATCCTTCTCAGTACCATACTTCACGCAGTTCTCATGGATATCGTTCATGATACGCTTGAGGTAGTTGTCAACTTCCTCAGCCGTCCATGACAGACGCTCGGAGTTCTGACTCATCTCCAGACCAGATACAGACACACCACCGGCATTGCTGGCCTTACCCGGAGAGTAGAGCAGCTTGGCATCCTGGAAGATCTTGATTGCCTCAGGCAGTGAAGGCATGTTGGCACCTTCGGCTACGGCAATTACACCGTTCTTCACCAAGGCAGCAGCCTCGTCACCGTTGATCTCATTCTGTGTAGCGCAAGGCAGGGCGATATCGGCCTTCTCATACCAGGGGCGCTTACCCTCATAGTATTTAGCTGTAGGATACTCCTCCACATACTCCTTGATACGTCCGCGCTCCACGTTCTTCAGTTCCATGATATAGTCGAGCTTAGCACGATCGATACCATCCGGGTCATAGATATAACCGTCTGAATCAGACATGGTCATGGGGATAGCACCTAACTGGATACATTTCTCAGCAGCATACTGTGCCACGTTTCCTGCACCAGAGATCAGCACTTTCTTTCCCTTAATGTCGATGTTGCGGGTAGCGAGCATGGAGTTCAGGAAATATACGGTACCGTAACCAGTGGCCTCAGGACGGATCAGTGAACCACCGAAGGGGATTCCCTTACCTGTGAGCACGCCCTGGAACTGGTGGGTGAGCTTCTTGTACTGTCCGAAGAGATAGCCAACCTCGCGACCGCCAACACCGATATCACCGGCGGGAACGTCCTCATCGGGACCGATCACACGGTACAGCTCGTTCATGAATGCCTGACAGAAACGCATCACCTCAGCATCACTCTTACCACGGGGAGAGAAGTCTGAACCACCCTTGGCACCACCCATCGGAAGAGTTGTCAGTGAGTTCTTGAAGGTCTGCTCGAAAGCGAGGAACTTCAGGATACCCAAGTTCACGCTCTTGTGATAGCGGAGACCACCTTTGTACGGACCAATGGCGTTGTTGTGCTGGATGCGGTAACCCATGTTGGTCTGTACATTACCTTTGTCATCTACCCATGTGATGCGGAACTCACACACTCTGTCGGGGATGCACAGGCGCTCGATGAGGTTTGCCTTCTCGAACTCAGGATGCTTGTTATATTCTTCCTCGATGGTGGGAAGAACCTGAGAAACTGCCTGGATGTACTCCGGCTCATTGGGGAATCTCTGCTTGAGATCTTCTACAACTTTTGCTGCATTCATAATCAATTCTTTTAATTAGATGTTTATACTTTGTTATTTACCTTTTTACCTAAATATTCTTGATTTCGGTTGCAAAATTACATCATTTCCGTGAAATACCAAACATTTTGAAAGAAAATTTTCAAAATAATAGTAAAAAAGTCACTTTTGTATTGATTTCCATCAATCCAACGCCGTTTTTTGACATATTTATTCGATTTTTGTGTTTTTCATGAATTGTTTGCGCACCCAATGAATAATAAAAGATGAAAGATGAGAGATGAAAGATGAGAGATGAAAGATGAGAGATGAAAGATGAGAGATGAAAGATGAGAGATGAAAGGTATGATTACTGAGGCCGCCCCCAGCTCCGCCCCTACGATAGGCGGGGAGTTCCCAAGGCCAAGTCCTTAGTGGTAATCATATCTCTCATCTTTCATCTCTCATCTCTCATCTCTCATCTCTTCCTCTCACTTGATTCCTCTTTGGTTCAATGCGGCGGCATACTTCGCTGCGTTGGCCAGATGTTCGGTATAGGTTCGTGCGAAATTATGTGTTCCGCTGAAGTCCTCCTTGGCACACATATATAAATAGGTGTGGTGAACATGGTCGAGTACGGCATCGATTCCTGCCACGGTGGGAATACGGATGGGACCAGGAGGCAGTCCTTTGTTACGGTAGGTGTTATACGGACTGTTCACGGACAGCATGTTGTTATAGATCCGTTTCAGGGAGAAATCTTTCAGGGCGAATTTGATGGTGGGGTCAGCCTGCAGTGGCATATCGGCATTTAGTCGGTTGATATACATGCCCGCTACCATGGGTTTCTCGGCATCATTGGCCGTCTCTTCATCCACGATGCTGGCAAGGGTGATCACCTGCTGTGGGGAGAAGTGCATACGTTCAGCCTTGTCGAGACGTTCATCGTTCCAGAATTTCTCACTCTCTTTCTTCATTCTTTCGAGGAACTTCTCCTGCGAGATATTCCAGTACACGTCGTAGGTGTTGGGAATGAACATACACGCCACGGTGGCAGTGTCGTAGCCCAGTTGCTCGCATACCTTTTCATCCGTCAGTGCTTCATAGAGGGAAGCACTGTCGAGCATCAGCTTCGTGGCTACAGCACCAGCCAATCGGTCGAGGGTGCGTACCGAGGGGATAGTGAGGTTCAAGGGCGTCTGTAATCCGTTCTTGATCCGGCGGAACACAGTGAACGCCCCGTCGCCGGGTTCGATGGCATAGCGGCCCGTTCGTACATGCTCACTGTAGGATGAGTGTCGCATCAAGGTGGAGAACCCTGTCATACCTGCACTGGTTGACAGTGGTTTCACTTTGGTGAAGACACTGTCGATGGTGTCATCGTCATCGATATAGACATAGGCCGTTTCCTTCTGGGTACTGATATCCGAGAAGAAGAAATAGTAAACGATACCCAGAATGACCAGCAGACAGCAACCTGCGGGTATTGTGTATTTGCGTGATGAGAATCTTTTCATTTCCTATTTGTTTGTAAAAGTGTACAAAGGTAATGAAAAATCTCGAATCATCTGACTTAATATTCAAGTTTTTTATGTACATTTGCATATCGTTTAACCAGATACGACAAATCGTTGTGGCATGAAACTGAAATTCATCATACATTATAACACTGAGTGGGGGCAGAGCATGCACGTGCTGATCAGCTATCGTACGCAGGATGGCAGGGAACAGCAGAAAGATGTGGAGATGCTCACCCAAGACGGAGAGTGGTGGACTTTGGAGACCACGCTGATGCCATCCAAGCAGCGGGTCGTCACCACATTCAGCTACTGTTACCTGTTGGAAGACCAACAGGGACAGGTGCTGCGCCGTGAATGGGAGTGGGTGCCCCGCTTCTACCGGGCTGACCCCACCAAGAGCTTTGTCTTTCCCGACCAATGGCGTGACCGTCCGTTGAATGCCCATTTATATACGAAGGTGTTTTTCCGAGAGGATGATCAAGAAGATGCTGTACACAGTGTGCCGACAGCAAATCAACAACAGCCATTGTTCCGCAAGACGATCATCTTCCGTGTACTGGCTCCCCAGCTGAGGAAAAACGAATGTGTAGCACTCATAGGCAGTCATCCCGCCATCGGTGACTGGAATCCCGCCCGTTACCATCGGATGGAGTACATGGGACATTATGAGTGGCAGCTCAGCGTGAACGTGGATGGAATGCTGCTGCCCTTGGAATATAAATATGTGGTGGTAGATGAAAAAAACAATCTGTTGCGTGCCTGGGAGGATGGAGAGAATCGTTCGACATCCGACTACGAAGTGGGTGACGGGGAGGTGTTGGTGATGGATGGCGGCTTCCTGCATCTGAAAGAGGACACCTGGAAAGCCGCCGGTGTGGTGGTGCCTGTCTTCTCACTCCGCTCAGAACATTCGTATGGCGTGGGAGACTTCGGTGATCTGCTGCGGTTTATCGACTGGGCTGCCCTCACGGGAATGCGGATGATTCAGCTGTTACCAGTGAATGATACGACAACCACCCATTCGTGGACAGACAGTCATCCGTACAATGCCGTGAGCTGTTTTGCCCTGCATCCTCATTACTTAGATCTGGAGCAGTTAGGTGTCCTGCCCGATGAGGAGCGGATGAATGCTTTTGCTCGTCAGCGACGGGAGTTGAATACGTTAAAATACAGTGACTACTTAGCTGTTGACCGTGTGAAGGAGGACTATATTGATGCTGCCTTTGAGGCTTTTGGAGATGACACCTTCGGCAGTGACGACTATCACTGGTTCGAGGAGAACAACCAGAAGTGGCTGTTCCCATACGCTGTGTTCTGCGTATTGCGTGACAGCTATCATACCGCACGCTTCACCGACTGGCCCCAGTTAACAGCTTATGACGAGGCAACGGTGAAGGAATTCTGTCAGGAGAACTCACCCTATTACCTTCAGATACGAAGGATCTGCTATGTGCAGTACCATCTTCACCGACAGCTGAAACGTGCTGCCGACTATGCTCACCGCCAAGGTGTGTCACTGAAAGGCGACCTGCCCATCGGGGTCTATCGTGACAGTGTAGAGACATGGAGGCATCCCGAGTTCTTCTATTTCGATGAACAAATGGGAACACCCCCAGATCTCTATACCCCCAACGGACAGAATTGGGGATTCCCCACTTATCGGTGGGAGGAGAAAGGTATCTATGACTGGTGGAGGCGCCGGTTCCGCTGGATGGAACAGTACTTCGATGCTTTCCGTATCGATCATGTCGTGGGCTTCTTCCGGTCGTGGTCCATTCCCGAAGGGGCGATCTACGGCACCTTAGGGCATTTCTCCCCATCGCTGCCTCTGACAGAAGCAGAAATCGGGGCAACGGGTCTGGTGTTTAGAAAGGACATGTTCACTCATCCGTTCATCAACGACAAAGTGGTGGAGAAAGTCTTCGGTATCCATGCCCAATATGTGCGTGACCATTGTCTGGAACGGAAGCCGTACGGACTTTATAGTCTGAAGCCTGAATACCGCACGCAGAAAAAGATACGTGAGCAGTTCCATGACCGGCATGACGAGAATTCGCTGTGGATACGCGACGGCCTGTACCGTCTGACCATGAATGTGCTGTTTTTGGAGGATGCTCACCAGAAAGGGATGTACCATCCGCGATACGGGGTGTTCAACGAACCTGTCTATGATATCCTCGACAAAGAGGAGAAAGAGGCGTTCATGCGCCTGTACAACAGTTACTATTATGAGCGGCACCAGAACTTCTGGGCATGGCAGGCCACGCGCAAGTTGTCGGCTATCCTCCGTGACACGAAGATGTTGGCATGTGCCGAAGATCTGGGTATGCTGCCGTCATGTGTGCAACAGGTGCTCGATGGCCTGCGCATCCTGACATTGGAGGTGCAGGTCATGCCCAAGCAGTATGGCTATGAGTTTGCCCATCTGGATGCTTATCCTTATAGGAGTGTGGCCACCATCACCACTCACGACATGTCGCCTATGCGCCTGTGGTGGGAGGAGGATGCAGGAAAGGCACAACGCTACTACACCACCATGCTGCAGAAAGAGGGAAGAGCTCCCCAACAGATGTCGGCCATGCTGGCCGAAGAAATCATTGCCCGCCATCTTTACTGTCCTTCCATGCTTTGCCTGCTGAGTCTGCAAGACTGGTTAGCGATGGATGGCACGCTCCGTTCCGACCGGATCCGTGAGGAACGTGTGAACTGTCCTTATGACAGCTATCACCAGTGGAAGTATCGCATGCATCTCACGATAGAGGACCTGTTACGGGCCAAAGCGCTGAACATGAAGATCAAAACCATGATAACAAGGAGTAAACGATGAACTTTGATACCTATATTTTCGATCTTGACGGAACCCTGTTGAACACCTTGGATGATCTGGCGTCGAGTGTGAACTATGCATTGCGCCACACAGGGATGCCTGAACGCCGTGTAGGGGAAGTAAGACAGTTCGTGGGCAACGGAGTGAAGCTGCTCATGGAACGTGCCGTTCCTGATGGGGTGGGGAACCCACGCTTTGAAGAAGCATACGCCCTGTTCCGTCAGCATTATCTGGAACATAGCATGGACACGACGGCACCTTACCCTGGAATCATGGACACCTTGCGGATGTTGAAGAATCTGGGTAAGAACATGGCTGTGGTGAGTAATAAGTTCTATGCTGCCACGCAGGAACTGTGCCGTCATTTCTTCGGTGACCTGATTACTGTGGCGATCGGCGAAAGGGAAGATATCCGGAAGAAGCCTGCGCCCGATACGGTGATGGAGGCTTTGCGACAGTTAGGTGTCTCTGCCGACACTGCCGTATATGTCGGTGACAGCGATGTGGATATCGAAACGGCGCGCAACAGTGGCCTGCCTTGCATCAGTGTGTTGTGGGGGTTCCGTGACGAAGCGTTCCTAAAAGCACATGGAGCCACCACGTTGATTGGGGCTCCATGTGATATCTTGAAGATTTAATCGGTCTTTGGTGTGGCTATGCCAGCGTATGGGCATCTAAGTATCGCTGCACCTCCTCCTTGTAACTCTCGGAGATGGGGATGAAGACATCGCCGAAGACGATACGTGCACGGTCAACGAGTTTCACCTTGTTCATGTGCACGATGTAGGAACGGTGTACACGGAGGAACTGTGGATGGGGCATGAATTCATCGATCTTCTTCATGTTGATGAGCGACATCACTCCTTTGGGATTGTTCTCCAGATAGATTTTTACGTAGTCTTTGAAGCCTTCGATGTAGAGGATGTCGTCAAAACAGATCTGTAATAGCTTGTAGTCGCTTTTCACGAATATAAACCGATCGGTTTTCAGCAGTTCCTGTTTTTGGGAACTGGAAAAGAAATCCAATGCTTTGTTCACTGTGGTGATGAAATTTTCGTAGCTCACGGGCTTGATGAGGTAATCCAGGGCATTGGCTTTGTATCCTTCAATGGCATAGTTCTTGAAGGCTGTGGTAAAGACAATTTTTGTAGTCCGTGGCAGAATCTTCGCCAATTCAAGTCCGCTCAACTCGGGCATCTGAATATCGAGAAACAGCAGATCCACGGGATCATCCCGTAGGTCGCGCATGGCGGTGATAGCACTATTATAAGCACCCCTCAGGTAAAGCATGGGGGTCTTCTTGACATAACTGGCCAACAGGTCGGCAGCCAGTGGTTCGTCATCAATGATGGCACAACTTAGTATCATAAATGGTTATTTTAGAAATGTAGGTATTGTTGTCCTTTAATATGCCTTTTTCCCACTTGTAATTCTCCGGGTACAAGATATCCAGTCGGCGCTGCACCTGATCCAGTCCGATGCCATGACCGCTGCTGTCTTTCTTTGACTTGGGGAAATTACTGTTCGAACTTTCAAAACAGATTTGATGATCGTCAGCACTGAGGTGAATACTGATGAAGCAAGGCTCTGAGAGGCTAACCCCATGTTTGAATGCATTCTCCACCAACGAGATGAAGATGAGGGGCGCGATCCTGATACGACAAGGCTCGGGGATGTCGTACCGCACATCAATTTCTACTGTCTGCGGCAGTCTTAGCCGCATCAGGTTGATATAGTTGTCAATGAATTGGATTTCGTCCTGCAGGTTGATGTCTGTCTGTTCGTTGCCATATAGCATCTGGCGCATCAGCTCACTGAGTGAGATGACGGCTTTTTGTGCTTTCTTTTGGTCGAAGGATATCAGTGCATAGATGTTATTCAGTGTGTTGAGCAGGAAATGGGGGTTGAGCTGTGACTGAAGATTCTTCAGTTCCAACTCCTTCCGCTGCATCTCACTTTCTTTCTGTTTCTCTTCAATCTGATACCAATGGAGCGACTGCTGTATTAAGGTAGCGAGTACGATGGGCACGGTAAGCAATAGCATCTTTCGGGCAACGAAGAAAGTGAGTGTCTTGAGCAGTGTTCCCGATGTGCCAGTGGGATGCAGCTGCAGCCATGCGTGGTGGGTGAGCAAAGCGAAGAAAATCACCAGGACGGTGTTCACAAAGAAGAATAACCTGTATCGTTTCTTCAAGGCCAGCTTGGGAACAATCCACAAATAGTTGATATAGAACACGATGCACATGTTGATGGGCAACGCCAGATTCAAAAGGATGTGGTAGGTGTCGTGTTGGTCTTTTGGAATAAGAATCACGGCGGGCATGAAAACCAGTACCCAGCATATAAAATGGACAAAGTAAAACAGTTTTTGATTCAAATTCATACCTTTTGACCGTAGATTCTGTCGAATTGACACGTTTTAACGATACAAAGGTAAAAAAAAAGGAGGAATTACTAAAACGAATTAGATAATTATTTGTTATTTGTAGATGCAAACCTCTATTTTGTCTATAATAATATTTTAATGATGTAAGTTTTAGCAGTTTCTGTATTTAATGACGGATGTACCATTGGTGCAAAGGGCTTGCACAAAGTGTGCAGATGGCTTGCACAAAGTGTGCGGATGGCTTGCACAAAGTGTGCAGATAGGTTGCACTAATGATGCAAAAGACCAGCTCAACTGATGCGTAAAATCAGCTCAACTGGTGCATATTGTTTGCTCAAGTGAAACGTAAGCGAGGCTTGAATCAACGGCTTAGTGATTGGAGACGGGCGATATATTTCCCCAAGATGTCAAATTCCAGGTTGACTTTTGTTCCAACATGGATATCGCAGAAATTCGTATGTTCAAACGTGTAGGGGATGATGGCCACCTGGAACGTATCTTCCGTAGGATTGCATACTGTCAGCGAAACGCCATTCACGGTGACACTCCCTTTGTCTACGGTGAAAAATCCGCGCTTTGCCATCTGCTGGTCGTAGGGATATTGGAAAGTGAAATAGGTACTGCCGTCGGCGTCCTGCATGTCGATACAGGTGGCGGTCATGTCCACATGTCCTTGAACGATATGACCATCAAGGCGACCGTTCATCAACATCGAACGTTCCACGTTCACCTTGTCACCAACCTGAAGGAGACCGAGATTCGAACGCTCCAGTGTCTCTTTCATGGCGGTCACCGTGTAGGTACCGTCTTTGATCTCCACAACTGTCAGACAGACACCGTTGTGGGCCACACTCTGATCAATGGTGAGTTCCTCCACAAACGAGCATGTCAGGGTGAAATCAATATTCTCTTTGTCGTGCTTGATGGCCACAACCTTTGCAAATTCCTCAATAATTCCAGAAAACATGGCTTTGCACAGTTATTAATCTATTATCAATTGTCAATTCTCAATTCAAAAAAAGGAGGCCGTATCGATGATGTGATGAAACTCCGAGCAGAAATGATTTGAGCGCTCTCCGCCTTTGTAATCCACCGGCTTTACAGCTTGGCCGTTTTCACGGTTTATGTGGCCCGCCATTAGCAAGAGAAGCCTTCTCGGTTTTCGATGTTATTTGATGAGTATCCCGATCGAACCGATACGGCCTGTAATCCATTGCAAAGATACAAATTATTTTCGAAGTAGCAAACTTTTTTGAGATAAACGTGGTTTTTTCTTGATAAATGCTAATTAATTTGCAGGGTTTTAATCTTTTTATTACTTTTGCCGTCGTAATTGTAATTACTCATCAAACGATTGGATATGGAATTACCTGATTTTATGCAATATTCGAACAAATTCTCGAAGACGGAATTTGTGGAGAAGATTTCCCGCATCGCCAAGCGCGCTGGTGCGAAATTGGTTTATGCCGCGCTGATCTTGTATTACACGCTGCAAAGCGATAAGGTGTCGGTGAAGGATAAGGCAATTATCATTGGAGCACTGGGCTATCTGATCAGTCCGCTTGATGTGGTTCCAGATGCGATTCCTATTGTCGGACTGGGTGATGACTTAGGTGTCTTGATCTATGTCCTCCAGAAGGTATGGGGTGACGTGAACGATGATGTCAAGGCAAAAGCGCGCGAACGTCTTTCCAAGTGGTTCGATGAAGATGAGATCACGGAGATCGATGGACTCTTTGATTTAAATGAGAAATGAGAGGTATGATTACTGACCCCGCCCCCAACCCCGCCCCTACGATGGGCGGGGAGTCCACAAGGCCAAGTCCTTAGTGGTAATCATATCTCTCATCTTTCATCTTTCATCTTTCATCTCTCATCTTTCATCTCTCATCTCTCCTCTCTCATCTCTCATCTCTAAATAATTCTTCCTATTTGATACACTGCTGCTGATACGCACCATGCCAACACGGTGGTATAGCAGGCGGCGAACAGAGCCCATTTCCACGAGCCTGTTTCTCCCTTGATGGCCGCTATCGTTGCGATGCAAGGGAAGTAGATCAAGACAAACAACAGATACGCAAAGGCGATGAGCGGGGTGATGCCGTTAGCCTCCATCTTCTGACGGAGGTTGGCGTAGCGTTCACTCTGGTCGCCGATACTGTCATCGGCCACTTCCTCATCATCTGCATAGAGCACACCCATGGTGGAGGCAACAATCTCTTTGGCACCCACGCCGGCAATCAGACTCACATCCAGTTTCCAGTCAAAGCCCTGCGGACGGAATACCGGTTCGATCACCTTACCGATTCTGCCGATATAGCTCTGCTCCTGCTGTTCCTGTCGGGGCAGACTCTCATCATGGGGGAAGTATCCCAAGGCCCAGACGATGATGCTGGCCACGAGGATGATTCCTCCCATCTTCTTCAGATACTGTTTACCTTTCTCCCAGGTGTGCCGCATGATGGCCTTGGCCGTGGGGAAACGGTAGGGTGGGAGTTCCATCACAAAAGGGGTGTCCTCGCCTTTGACCACCCATTTGCTGAAAATCCTGCTCATGATGACAGCCAGGAGGATGCCTACGACATAAAGTGAGATCATAATGGCACTTTGGTATTTCACCGCGAAGAATGTTCCCACAATCATAATATAAATAGGTAGGCGGGCAGAACAACTCATCAGCGGCAGCACCAGCATGGTGATCAATCTACTACGGTGACTCTCGATGGTTCGGGTGGCCATCACGGCAGGCACGTTACAGCCGAATCCCATGATCAGCGGGATAAACGACTTCCCGTGAACTCCCATCTTGTGCATCAGCTTATCCATGATAAAGGCAGCACGGGCCATATACCCGGAATCCTCCATGAACGAGATAAAGGTATAGAGGATCAAGATCTGGGGAAGGAAGATGATTACAGCCCCCACACCGGCGATGGCACCATCCACAATCATGGCCTTGACAGGTCCGTCGGGCAATAAGCCGTTGAGCCAGTCGGAGAGGGCTCCAACACCCGCATCGATCCAGTCCATGGGGTATTGCCCCACGGTAAAGGTCACCTCGAACATCAGATACAGGAAGAAGAAGAACAGGGGGAATCCTAACCACCGGTGGGTGATGATGGCATCTAAGGCATGGGTCATCTGATAGGTGTCTTTCCGTGTCCCCTCCTGATAACCCACCTCTTCCAAGGCACCATGGATAAACCCGTACTTCGCGTTCATGATGGCTGTCTCACTGTCTTCTTTCGTCTCTGCCTTGATCAGTGCAGCAGCTTTGTCACGCACCTTGATCATCTCCTGATGCCCGGGCATGTCTTCCATCACGCGTTCGATGTCTTTGTCACCCTCCAACAGCTTGATGGCCAGGTAGCGGGTGGAGAACTGCTGACGGATATTCTCGTCTTTCTTCAGGATTTGCTGGATCTCCGTGATACCTTGTTCGATATAGGTGCCGTGGTTGATATGCAGGTGGCGCACCTTGTGCTGTTTGAACTTCCCCTCATATACCTGAATGATGGTCTGGAAGAGTTGGTCAACACCGCGCCCGTTCTTGAAGACCGTGGGCACCATCGGGAATCCCAGCAGTTCTCCTAACTTGTTGGTGTCTAAACGGTCTCCTCGTGACTCCAGTTCATCGAACATGTTTAGTGCTCCCACCATCTGGAGGTTCATGTCAATGAGTTGTGTGGTGAGATAGAGATTACGCTCCAGGTTACTGGAGTCGATCACGTTGATGATGATATCGGGTGTTTTCTCCACAATCTGCTTGCGCACATACAGTTCCTCCGGACTATAGGCACTGAGCGAATAGGTGCCGGGGAGGTCAACGAGGTTGAAACGATACCCTTTATATTCGGCTACTCCTTCTTTCGCATCTACTGTCACACCACTGTAGTTGCCCACCCGTTCGTGGGCTCCCGAAGCGAAGTTGAAGAGAGAGGTCTTGCCACAGTTGGGGTTGCCCACCAGCGCGATGTTGATCGTACGGCGACGTTTCAATGCTGCCGAGTGCCATTTCTTCTCAACGTCATCCGTCTCATCCTTCACCTCCAAACTTTCCTGACGGTCAGGATGCTCTTCTAAGAATTCTTTTTCGGATACAACCTCGATCTGTCGGGCTTCGCTGTGTCGTAACGATACCTCGTAGCCCATAATCTTATATTTAACAGGATCTTGGAGGGGAGCATTCAGCAATACCTCTACCTTCTTCCCCCGGATGAATCCCATCTCTATGATGCGCTTACGGAAACCTCCGTGGCCCGCCACCTTTACGATGACTCCTTTCTCTCCTGTGTTCAGCTCTGATAATTTCATCGTCTTCTCAATTTTCTTCTAAAGTTACTGACCCCACCCCTCGCTACGCTCCACCCCTCCCCTACGATGGGAGGGGAGTGCCATGCGGATGGGTGCCCCTTTTTCGCATAAACGAAATGTTTACTGCAAAGGTACAAATAAAAAAGTTGCAACCGGGTTGCAACGATTTGAAATCATAAAAAAATACCTATTAATGATGATGCTTGAAAACAAATGGTGAACCGTAGTAGTCATATATGGGTATGAAAAAAGGCAACCTCGAAAGGTTGCCTTTGTACGCCTGCAGGGGGTCGAACCCTGGACACCCTGATTAAGAGTCAGGTGCTCTACCAACTGAGCTACAAGCGCATTTTTGTTGGTGCAACCGGCCTGTTTCCGAATTGCGAGTGCAAAGGTACTGTCTTTTTCTGAAACCACCAAATATTTTCCGAACTTTTTTCAAAAAAAGACGATTATACTATAAAAGAGGGTGTGTCATTTTGAAGTGAACCCCAGAAGTTAGACAAAAAACTTCTGGGGTTCATTATGTACATACATCACAGTTTAGAAGAAAAGAAAGAAATCATCCGCTTGCACGAATTAGGAGCAAGCATGTGTGATTTGATGA
>Ga0256404_1002047_pt1 | contig 45908 bp, 35 predicted proteins | sample RumenRJG_01DNA_FD_185990 | JGI IMG/M metagenome (GOLD analysis project Ga0256404, IMG submission 185990) | Bovine rumen microbial communities from Lethbridge, Alberta, Canada - RJG_01 | ecosystem: Host-associated > Mammals > Digestive system > Stomach > Rumen | place: Canada: Alberta | collected... | reverse complement strand
TTTTCTTGAGTTCCATATTATTGTCTTTTAAGTGTTTATTCGCATTTCGGGGTTGTTTTGCCCTTATGTTTTCGAGTGCTAAATTACAAAAAAAATCTGAATTACCAACACTTTTTTGTTAAAAAAGTTGATTTTTCTTATAAATACAACACAATCAACTAGTTGCATAATCCGGCATCATTTTGCCTTCAGAGGCATTTTGGTTGGTTTTGCAACAGGCTGGCTGGCAGACTTTTAGAGGACCCTCTTCTTCCTCTCTTCGGCCTTGGTAGGGGGATGGTCAGGGGAGGGGTGGCACGGGGCGAAGGGTGAGGACTGGATCAAAGTAGAGGAGCCAGCCGGAGACACGGGGATAGCCCATAGCGGCGAGGGTGCGGCAGTAGAGCTGCACCTGGCTGTTATGGACGCTCCCCAAATCCTTGCCGGTCTTGAAGTCGATGACCCAGGTCTCGTCGGGGGTAATCACTACGCGGTCGGGGCGGCACTCGCTGTCGCCATCGACAATGGCGCACTCGGTCTTCACCTGGTAATCAGGGGAGAAAAAGCGGGCCGTGAGGGGGTTGACCACCACGTCGCGGGCAAAGGACTGCAGCTTGTTGAGGTCGGCCTCGGAGATGCCGACGGGCTGGCGCCTGAGGAAGCGCGCGATGGCGGCATCGACATCGTCAGCATGCTGAATATCGGCCAACAGCTCATGGGCGTAGATACCGAACCGGACACTCTCCTCGAGCAGGGGGGTGATGGCGCGTTCGGCGGGCGAGGCCACACGGACCACCGAGGTCCACTCGGGGAAAGAGAGGCGCCCGAGTCGCACATCCTCAACGCGCTCCTTCTCCTCCTCCTTCCTGACGGGAGGCGAATCGGGGTCGCCGAAGGAGGCGTCGCCCTTGAGATAGAGCGACAGCAAACGGCTGTAAGTCAGCGTGTCGCCCTTGCTTTGGGCACAGACGGCATAGAGCCGCTCGCGCGGACGCGTGAATGCGACATATAATATATTAAGGTCGTCGAAGAGGCTGTCGGCACGCTCGCGGTCGCGGTCGGGGTCGAAGCGGGTAACGGAGTCCTTGCCGAGGGTAACGTATGATGCGGGCAGCGACTTGCCGTCGGTGTGGAATCGGTCCTGCACGTTGACCCACAGGCTGTAAGGCTTAGCTCTGGGAGTGAAGAACGGGCAGATGACAACCGGCGCCTCGAGTCCCTTGGCCTTGTGGATGGTGAGCAGGCGGACAGCGTCGCCCTCGTCGGAGCAGGCGGCCGAGAGGTCGGGGTGGTCATCGAACCAGCGGAGGAAATCGGAGATGCCCTGCATGTGGCGAGCCGAGAAGGCGGCGGAACGGTTGAGGAGGGAGGCGACGTAGGGGGTGTCGATGCCATCGAGGCGGAGGTTGCGCAGCAGCTGCTCGCAGAGGTCGTAGAGGTCGAGCGAGAGGAGGTGGTCGCGGTCGAATTCGATGCCCTCGGCACGGAGGAGCGTGCAGAGATCAAAGGCATCCGCACCTGCGAAAGCAGCCAAGTGGCTACCAACCAGCACGCCAAGGCGTTGGAGGCGGACAAGGAGGTCGGCCGCAGCGACACGGTCGGCCGGGTCGGCCAGGGAGCGGAGGGCCGCGACGAGCGCCATCACGGCGTGGCTGCCGCGCAGGTAGAACGACTCGGCCGAACTCTGCGGCACATCGCTGTGTTCGCGCAGATAGGCACCGATGGTGGCCAACTCGCGACGGGTGCGGGCCAGCACCATGATGTCGCGATAACGATAGCCCTGCTTTTGAACCATATCGGTGATAATCTGCAGCACACGGGCGGGGATGGCCTCGGAGTCGTCGGGGTCGGTGAAGGCGATGTCGACATACCCTTCGGGACCCTGCTCATGCTTGGGGGCCACCTTCTGGTAGAGCGACTCGTCTTCAGGCTTGACCGAGAGGTCGGGACCGATGTAGGCGTCGAGGGCCAACTGGTTGTCGGCGTAATGGTTGCGTACCAGCCAGGAGAAGAACGCATTGTTGAACCGTACCACCGCGCGGAGGGTGCGGAAGTTGGTGTCGAGGTGCAGAGGACGGCAGCGGCCGAGGACGCGGCTGTGGTCGGGCATGCCCTCGACCTGCGGCAGGCGCAGGAACTGGCGCACATCGCCCTGACGGAAGCGGTAGATAGCCTGCTTGGCATCGCCAACCACCAGAGAATCACTATTCTGAGAGACACCGTTGGAGAGCAGCGGCACGAGGTTCTGCCACTGCAGGAGCGAGGTGTCCTGGAACTCGTCGATGAGGAAGTGGGTGTAGCGGCTACCGAGGCGCTCGTAGAGGAACGGGGCATCCTGCTCGAGCACCACACTGTTAATCAACTTGTTGAACTCAGAGAGGTGCATCACCTCATTGTCGCTGGAGTACTCCTGCAGACAGCGGCCGAGCTCGCCGAGGAGGGCCACGGAGTAGAGGTTGGAGAGGAGGACGGTGCGCGTATTGTAGTCGGTAAGTTGTTCGTCGAGAAGATGTTGTATCTCGAAATATATTTCACGCAAGGGCTGGGCGACGGTATCGGCGGCAGGGGTGTGGGCCTTGGCCTTGCAGAGCGTGGCACCGCAGTAGTCCACGGCCTCGAACACCTTGACAGCGTATGCGTTGGGCTGCGCCACGGCACCCGCAGCCAGCTTGTTGAAGAACGAGAGGTAGCCACGGCCGCCCTGATTGCAGACCGACTCGTCCATGGAGGCCGAGGCCAGCAGCTTGAGAGCTTTGGCACCCAGCGACTTGAGCTGTTGCTCAAAAAGGCGGTTGTCGGTCGTATAGCGGTTGTGAATCTCGATGAAATCGGAGAGCGTATATTCGCGCAAGAGACTGAGGTACTGTTCGGTATCCTCGGCGAAGAGCTGTGCGGCAAGGGTGGCGAGTGCACCCTCGATGGCGAAGCCCTTCTCGTTCTCCATGCGGCTGACGGCGAAGGCGGAGACGGCGCGCGTGAGGTCGTCGTGCCCTTCGGTGCCGACGAGGGACATGAGGTTGGCGACAGCCTGCTCGATGAGGTCGTCCTGCTCGATGCGGACCTCGAAGTTGACGGGTCGGCCGAGGTCGTGGGCGAAGGTACGCACGACGCGGTGCATGAAGCTGTCGATGGTGGAAACCGAGAGGTCGGAGTAGCGGTGGAGCATGGCCGAGCGGAGAGTGGCGGCGCGACGGCGGAGGTCGGCTTCGTCAAGCGGCCGGCGCTGATGGTACTCCATCTGGTTGATGGCCTCGAGCAGCGGGGTGCACATGCCGGCATGCGCCGGGCAGGAACCCGGGACGGCCAGTTCGGAGAGCGTTTCCATAATCCTGGTTTTCATCTCGTTGGCAGCCTTGTTGGTAAAAGTGATGGCCAGAATGCGACGGAAGTTCTCGCCGACACGCTGCTCGTCGCCGGCCAGGGCAAAGCGCAGATACTCGCGCACCAGGGTGAATGTCTTGCCGCTACCGGCCGAAGCCTTGCAGATTATGAATGGGTTATGCTCGCTCATGCCAATTGGATTTGAACGCAAAGATACATCTTTTTTCCCAAACAGGCAAATATATCACATAAAACACTGATAACCAGCAGGAACCATCCAACTGGAAAAGAGATGCAAAAAAGCGGAAAAAAGTGCCGGAAATGCCCATTTTTGGCCCAAACACAATCCGCTGTCTGTCAGCATATTGCAAGCACCCTCTTCTTCCTCTCTTCTTCCTCTCTTCGGCCATGCCGGGGGATGGGGAGGGAAAGGGGTGGGAAGAAGGTGGAATTCGGAAGCCGTTTTTATATTTTTGCGCACGAATCAAAAAAAAGTTGTATCTTTGCTTTTTGCTTACATGAAACAATAAACGATACAACATAATGGAAGACAACAGATTATTTAGCGAATTCCCGCCCGTCTCGACCGAGAAATGGGAGGAGGTAATCAACAAAGACCTCAAAGGTGCCGACTACGAGAAGAAGCTCGTGTGGCGCACGCTGGAAGGCTTCAAGGTGAAGCCCTACTACCGCGCCGAGGACCTGGAAGGACTTGAATATCTGGACAGTAACCCTGGCGAGAAGCCCTACACGCGCGGCAAGCAGAAGAGCGGCAACGAGTGGGAGGTGCGTCAGGACATCCGCATCCCGGATGTGGTGGAGGCCAACCGCGTGGCGATGGACGCCGTGGAGCGCGGCGCCACCTCGCTGGGCCTCTGCGCCAAGAACGTCAAATCCCTCGACGACATGGCCGCCCTGCTCAAGGGCATCTATATCAACGCCGTGAGCGTGAACTTCACCTGCTCGGAGGACTACCTGGGACTGCTGAAAATCTACGTGGAATATGCCCGCAAGGAGGGCTACAACACCGAGGAGCTTTGCGGCTCGTGCAGCTGGGACATGTTCCGCCACGCGCTGAAACACGGCAAGTTCCACCGCGGAGAAGAGGGCGACCTCGAAATGGCCAAGCAGCTGGTAGAGTACGCCTCGAAGGAGCTGCCCAAATTCCGCGTGCTGACCGTGGACGGCAGCCTGCTGAACAGCGCCGGCGCCAACGCCGTGCAGGAGCTGGGCTTCACCCTGGCCGCCGCCAACGAGCTGGTTTCCAGACTGACCGACATGGGCGTGAAGATGGAGCACGCGGCCCGCAGCATTGCCGTCAACTTCGGCGTGGGCAGCACCTACTTCACCGAGATGGCCAAGATACGCGCCGCACGCCTGCTGTGGAGCAAGATTGTGGAGCAGTACAAGCCCGAGTGCGACTGCGCCTACAAACTCTTCATCGGCGCCACCACCAGCCGCTGGAACCAGTCGGTGTACGACCCCTATGTGAACATGCTGCGCTCGACCACCGAGGCCATGTCGGCCGCCGTGGCCGGTGCCGACAGCATCTCGGTGCTGCCGTTCGACAACGCCTACAAGGAGGCCGACGAATTCGGCTACCGCATAGCCCGCAACCAGCAGCTGCTGCTAAAAGAGGAGAGCTACCTGGAGAAGATTGTCGACCCCGCTGCCGGCAGCTACTATATCGAGAACCTGACCGACCAGATAGCCCGTGGCGCCTGGGAACACTTCCTGAAGGTGGAAGAGCTGGGCGGCTACTGCAAGGCCCTGCGTGCCGGCTACGTGCAGGAAGAGGTGGAGAAGACCGCCCGCGAGCGCGACAACAACATCGCCACCCGCAAGACCACCATCCTCGGCACCAACCAGTACCCCAACCTGTTGGAGAAGATGGCCGAAAAGCTGCAGACCGATGGCCACTGCTGCTGCCAGGGTGAGAAGGGCGACGAGGTGAAGACCCTCAAGGTATACCGCGGAGCCGAACCCTTCGAGGCCCTGCGCATGCAGACCGAGAAGGCCGCCCGCCGTCCGAAGGTGTTCCTGCTGACCTACGGCAACCTGGCCATGCGCAAAGCCCGCTCGGGCTTCGCCACCAACTTCTTCGGCGTGGCCGGCTACGAAATCATCGACAACCCCGGCTTCGCCACCGCAGAGGAGGGTGCCAAGGCAGCCCTCGAGAGCGGCGCCGACGTGGTGGTGCTCTGCTCGAGCGACGACGAGTATGCCGAGCTGACCGAACCCGTATGCAAGGCACTGAAAGGCAAGGTGAAGAGCCTCGTCCTGGCCGGCTTCCCCAAAGAGATGGTGGAGACCTACAAAGGCTACGGCATCGATGAGTTCATCCATGTGAAAACCAACGTACTGGAAAGCCTGACCGCCTTCCAGAAACAACTGTTGTAAGCAACCTCAAAGAAGTGATGCGCCAGTCGCCACTGCACTACCGGCTAGACAGATACATCCTCGGCAAGTACCTGACGACGTTTCTGTTGGCGCTGGCGCTCATCATCATCATCGTCATCACCTTCGACGTGTCGGAGAAGCTGGACAAGTTTCTCTCGCACAAAGCCACGCTGTGGCAGATTGTGTCGATCTACTACTTCAACTTCATCCCCGGCTTCGTCAACCTCTACAGTCCGCTGTTCATCTTCATCGCGGTGATATTCTTCACCTCGAAGATGGCGGGCAACAGCGAAATCATCGCCATCCTGAGTTCCGGCATCCGCTACCGCCGCATGCTGCGCCCCTACGCCTACGGCGCCGCCATCGTGGCCGTTGTGGTGTTCATTTTGGGCAACTTCGTCATCCCCATCTCGAACCGCCACCTGATTGATTTCGAGGAGCAATACGTCAAGTCGAAGGCCACCAACTACTACTCCAACCTGCACTTCCAGGCCGAGCGCGGCGTGCAGGTGTATGCCGAAAGCTACGATGTGAAACAACAGCGGGCCTACAAGTTCCGCCGCGAGGTGCTCGCCCCCGACGGCCGTCTGCTGCAGCGCGAGACGGCCGACGCCATCGCCTACGACACCGCCACGGGGCTCTGGAGTTGCACACAGTACACCCTGCGCACCATCGACAGCCTGCGCAATGAAACCCTCACACGAGAGCACAAGGCAGAGAAAGACTTCCACCTGCTGCCCGAAGACCTCAATGTGCTCTCCACTCGCGTGGAGACCATGAACACGCCGCAGCTCATACGCTACATCCAGCGCGAGGAGATGCGCGGCACGGGCACGGTGAAAGCCTCGAAAATCGAACTCTTCCAACGACTGCTCAACCCGCTGGCCATCATCGTGATGACCTTCATCGGCGTGGCCATCGCAGCCCGCAAGACCCGCGGCGGCACCGGCATGCACCTGGCCTTGGGCATCGCCATCGCCTTCTCGTTCATCGTATTCATGAAGGTAACCACCGTCTTCGCCACCAACGGCAACCTCTCGCCTTTCATGGCCGTGCTGCTGCCGCAGGTGGTGTATGCCCTGGCGGCGGCCTACCTGATTCACAAAGCACCCAAATAGAACAACATGACCATCAAGGAAATAGAACAGCAAATCATCGACGAATTCGCCAACTTCGACGAATGGCTCGACAAGTATGCCTACCTCATCGAGCTGGGCAAGGAGTGTCCCGAGATTGAGGAGCGCGACAAGACCGAGCAGAACCTCATCAAGGGGTGCCAAAGCCGCGTGTGGCTCAGCTGCGAGCATCGCGACGGACGCCTTTTCTTCCGTGCCGACAGCGACGCCGTCATCACCCGCGGCATCATCACCCTCCTCATCCGCGCCCTCGACGGGCAGACCCCGCAGGACATACTGGACGCCGACCTCGCCTTCATCGACGCCATCGGCCTCAAGGAGCACCTCTCCCCTACCCGCTCCAACGGCCTCACCTCCATGGTGAAGCAGATGAAGATGTATGCGCTGGCGTATAAGCTCAAGTAGTTAAGGAGACAGTAGTTAAGGAGTTAAGTAGTTCAAGGAAATAGCCATGGAACCCAATCAAGAGACCATCAAAGACGCAGTCGTCAACTGCCTGCGCAACATCTACGACCCCGAGATACCGGTCAACATCTACGACCTGGGGTTGATTTACAACATCGATGTCGATGCCGACCTCAACGTCAAGGTGCTCATGACCATGACGGCTCCCGACTGCCCCGAGGCCGAGTATATGTTCCAGGAGGTGAAGCAGATGGTGAGTTACATCAGCGGCGTGAAGAGCGTCGACGTGGAGCTCACCTTCGACCCACCCTGGACCATGGACCGCATCCCCGACGAGGTGAAGCTGGAACTGGGATTCTTATAATACCAAACTAGAATATCTAGAAAAACTAGAATATCTAGATTATCTAGAAAATCTAGAAAACCAGAATGAAAAACCCCTTCAAGAAGAAGTCCGCCGCCGACCTGGCCGGCCAGTCGCTCGACAGCCTGATGTGGCGCCGCTTCCGCCGCAACCCGCTGTCGATGGCCAGTATGGTGGTGATCGGCCTCTTCGCCCTGGTGGCGGTGCTGGGCTACCTCATCACCCCCGATCCCACCCCCCACTGCAACCAGCAGTACCTCGAGCTGGCCACCCTCAAGCCCGGCTCCCGCGCGACATTCCTCTGCACCAAAACAGAAAACTCAAAATTCAAAATTCAAAATTCAACATTCTCTCGCATGCTCCACGGCGAGCCCCTGCCCTACGCCGCCACTCCTATAATAAAATATGAACGCGCACGCGACAGCATCCTGGCCACCCCCTATAACGGCGAACCCATTGCGGTGGCCGCCGACAGTGCCTTCGTCAAGGAGCGGCGCTTCCTGCTCGGCACCGACGCCTACGGACGCGATGTGCTGTCGATGCTGATGATAGGGTCGCGCGTGAGCCTCTCGGTAGGTTTCATTGCCATCCTCATCGCCCTGCTGCTGGGCATCACCCTCGGCGCCCTGGCAGCCTACCGCGGCGGCTGGGTGGACAACGTCATCATGTGGCTCATCAACGTCGTGTGGTCCATCCCCACCGTTTTGTTGGTCATCGCCATCACCTTCGTGCTGGGCAAGGGCTTCTGGCAGATATTCGTGGCCGTGGGCCTGACGATGTGGGTAGACATAGCGCGTGTGGTGCGCGGCGAGGTGCTCTCCATCAAAGAAAAAGAATACATCGAGGCCACGCGGGCGCTGGGCTACAGCACCGCGCGCACCCTGGTGCGGCACGTGCTGCCCAACATCATGGGTGCCGTGGTGGTGGTGGCGGCCTCCAACTTCGCCAGCGCCATACTGCTCGAGGCGGGCCTCTCGTTCCTCGGCATCGGCGTGCAGCCGCCCATGCCGTCGTGGGGCATGATGGTGAAGGAAAACTACGGCTACCTGCTGCTCGACAGCGCCTACCTGGCCCTGCTCCCCGGCGCCTGCATCATGGTGGTGGTGCTGGCCTTCATGCTCCTGGCCAACGGCCTGCGCGACGCCCTCGACGTGCGGCGATAATCTCAATTTGCGTCATTTTAGGAAAACAATAATCTCAATTTGTGTCATTTTTGCACAATAAATAATCTCATTTTGTGTTATCTTGGGCATGAGACGAAAAATATACGACCAACTAAAACTCTGGAAACAAGAATCTAACGGCCGCACCGCCATCCTTATCGATGGTGCCCGACGCGTAGGCAAGAGCTACATTGTGCAGCAATTCGCCCAAAACGAATACCGCTCGGCGCTCATTGTCGACTTCGGCAGTGCCCCCACCTCCATCAAGCAACTGTTTGACAACTACATCGACGACCTCGACACCCTATTCCTCAATCTCACTACCTACTACCATGTCCAGCTCCATCCTCGCCAGTCGGTTGTGGTCTTCGACGAGGTGCAGGAATGCCCGCGAGCCCGTGCGGCCATCAAGTACCTGGTGGCCGACGGCCGCTATGACTACATCGAGACCGGCTCGCTGACCTCACTGCGGCGCAACGTGAAAAACATCATCATTCCCTCAGAGGAGCAGCATCTGAAGATGTACCCCATGGACTTCGAGGAATTTCTTTGGGCCAGCGGCAACGAGCAGATGATGGACACCATCGCCCATTGTTTCCATCTCCGTAAGCCACTGGGGCAACTGCTCCACCGAAAAGCCATGGATTTATTCCGGCAGTATCTCATCGTCGGCGGCATGCCACAGGCCGTGGCCGAATACGTCCACTCACGCAGCTTCGAGCAGGTCGACAAAGTCAAGCGTACCATTCTCGACCTCTACCGCACCGATATATACAAATATGCCGAAGGCTACGAGGCAAAGGTGGCTGACATTTTCGACGAAATTCCCGCCCAGCTCCAGAAACATGAGAAGAAATTCTCCCTGGCGGCACTGAAACCCGGCGCACGCTTCCGCGACTACGAGAACGCCTTCCTCTGGCTCCGCGAGGCCATGATTGTCTACACCTGCCACAACACCACAGCCCCCAATATCGGCCTGCGCCTCAACCGCGACACCACCACGCTCAAGTGCTACATGGCCGACACCGGCCTGCTCATAAGCCTGGCATTCGATGAAAACGGCCTCCTCAACAACGACATCTATGCCAAGCTCCTTTTGGACAAACTGGAAATCAACCAGGGCATGATTGCCGAGAATGTCGTGGCACAGATGCTGCAGACCGCCGGCCACACGCTTTACTTCTATTCCAAAGCCTCGCCCGTGGCCGACGACCGCATGGAAATCGACTTCCTCATCCGAAAACCCACCCCCACCAACCGGCACAACATCTCCCCCATCGAGGTGAAAAGCGGTGCTCGCTACACCACCTCGTCACTTAACAAACTGATGAAAAAGTTCGGTCCTTATCTCGCCACACCCTACATTATCCATTCCGGCGACCTGCGCATCGACGAGCCAATTTGCTACCTTCCATACTACATGACCCCCTTGCTGTAGGCAAGAAACAGGAAATGTTAAGAATAATTAACATCGCTCAATACATTGAAATTCAATACCATAGTAAATAATAGAAAAAAAATGGCTGCCGTGTGGGGAAATTTATGTACTTTTGCACCAAATTTTAGAACGAAAATATTAACCCAAAAACATTAAAAACAACATGAAGAACATTTTCAAACTGATGGGCATCGCCCTTCTGAGCTGCAGCCTGATGGTTGCTTGTGGTAAAGACGACCCCGAGGAGCCCACACCCGTGGATCCCACTCCTGGTCCCACCCCCACTGAAGGCTCCTACACCCTCAAGATTGACAACGGTGCCAGCAACTGGGCATACGTCAAAGCTGTCCATTTCACCAATAATCAGGCTTGGGGCTTCAGCGCCTCCGCCTCCTACGAAAACAATCAAGTAGGTCTCCCCTACTTTGTCACCTACCTCTTCGAAGCCAACAATCAGGGACAGGATATCCTTGCCCTCTGCGACTTCTTCGATGGTGACAATGTTCCCACCACCGAACTCTACTTCGAAGAAATCCTCGAAGATGGTGATGGCGAACAATTTGGCGACTACATGCTCTGGGATATTCCCTCCTACGACTTTGGCACTTTCGATGCTACCACCCACACCACCACCTTCAACTACAACATCGAGTTCATTAATTACATGGAGTTTTATAGCAACTTCCAGGGTATGTACCCTGGCGATGAGGCTTGGTCCAACATGACTGCCGAACAGAGAGCTGCTATCTATCAGCAGTGCGCTGAAGGCGTAACCCGCAAGAACGTCCAGTTTGCTACCAACAACTACGTTTTCCAGGCTCAGTAATCAAATTTTGATTTAAAAAAAAAGATTCATTATGAAGAAGACCTTCAAACTCGCAGCCATCGCCGTTGCCGCTTCGCTGGCACTGGTGGCTTGCAACAACAACACCAAGCCCGTTGAGGAAGCTATCGACAGCACCGCCATTGAGACTGTCGCCGTAGAGCCGGTGATTGAAGAGGCTGTCGACACCATCACCAACATCGTCGAGGAGCAGGCCGAAGCCGCCAAGCAGACCGCCAAGAAAGCTGTCAAGAAGGCTGCCACCGAAGCTTCCAAGCGTGTTGTTGACGAGGCCAACGTAGGCGCCTCCAGCGCCAAAGAGGCCCCCAAGACCGATGTCAAAAAGAGTGAAGCCAAGACGATAAAACCCAAATTCTAAGGCACCCCTCACTCTACATCCATTGCAAAGCCCCGAACGCACCTGCGGTTGGGGCTTTGTTTCACCACTAGAACAATTCTGCGATGAAAAAGAGTATACTAGCGCTTGCCACAGCGGCGATGCTTGCCACAAGCTGCCAAGACGCTGCACGGCAGCAAATCGAGGCGGCCGCACAAGGCTACCTGGACGCTATGGGAAACTACCTGATAGAGGATGCGGCCCCGTATGCCACCCGCCAGACGCGGGAACGCACCATTCCCACGCTGTGCACAATGATGGCTCATGCCGACACGGCATACATCAACTCGAACCGTCCGGCGGAAATCAGCATCCGTTCGTCGCGGATGCTGAATGACACCTCGGCGGTGGTCTACTACCATAAAAGCACCCCCATCAAGGAGGTGGACGACAGCGTTAAGGTACTTCTAGAAGAGGGTAAGTGGCTGGTGGACGTGCAACTGGCTCCCCTGCCGATCCCCAACCTCTCCATGGACAGCACACGTCGCCGCCATGTCCGGATACCGAATGGACCGATAAGGAGAATTCCCAAGGACTCGATTCCTTCCGACCTCCTTCCTATCCGCCAGAAATAACCACAATCAACTATCTATCAAACCATTACAAAGATTTCATGCAAAACTAAAGTTGAACTTTAGTTTTGCACAAAATTACACTATTTTTCTGATATACAAGAAAAAAAGTGTGCAAACAATGCGTTTTTCATTGTTTTTCCACCACCTCGAGGTCGATGTCGGAGAGGGCGGTGGCGGGAAGGGTGTCGGCAGGTGCCGCCGCGCGGTCGAGCAACGCCAGCACGCTGTCCTGCACCGGCTTGTACTGGTCGGGGTGGGTGGAGTAGTACTCAAGGCTGAGCTCCACCGCCTCGCGTGTGGTGTGGTGGCGGGCCAGGATGTCGTCGTAGGCCGCGAGCACCTCGGGAAGCATCGTGTCGTAGCGGTACCCGGTCTCCACGGCATAGAAGCCCTCCAGCATATAGGCGTCGGCCAGCAGCGAGGCCATGGCCTCGGGCGCCAGCACGTCGGCCGGGCGCTGCTCCGGGCGGCAGGCCGCCAGCATCAGCCCCGCAACCATCAGTAGACATATTCTTTTCATTGTCGTTCCATCCTATAAAAAAACAGGTCTGTTGTGGTGGGCAGACCTGTTTTTCAAGTTTTCGGTCAACTTATTTCTTCAGGGCGTTGGAGAGAGCCTCGGCACCTTTCTTGATACCCTCGTTGGCGGCGTCCTTGACGGCCTCGGTGGCTTTCTCTTTCACGCAGGCGTTGAACTCTTCTTCCATGGCGGCCTTGAATTCAGCGTTGTCCTGGTAGGCGGCGTAGCTCTGGCTGAGGATGCTCTTGATGCAGGCCTCAACGCTGGCGGCGTCGGTCTTGTAGCAGTTGCACTTGGCACGGCCAGCCTCACGGGCGGCGTCAAGCATGGCGTTCATGTCGACGGTGGCCTCGCTGACAGCGGTGGTGGCCTCTTCGGCAACGTTCTCGATGGCCTCATCGATGACCTCTTCGGTCTCGGCGGGCTTGTTGTTTCCGCAGGAAACGGTCATGGCGGCCACGAACAGGGCAGCGCCAAAGAAGGATAAAACTTTCTTCATGATGTTGGTTTTTAAAATGTTAATAATACTTTCGTTTGAAATATTTTTGCAAAAGTACGACTTTTTCTCCATACGGCACAAATTTTTATTCTTAAAATATGTTATAAAGCACTAGCCGGCAGCCCTTTCACTGGGTTGCCGGCCATCTGGCGGTGGGAGTAACAGGGATCGAACCAGTGACCTCCTGCTTGTAAGGCAGGCGCTCTGAACCAGCTGAGCTATACTCCCTTACGCGTCGGAACGCGTCCGTTTTCGAATTGCAAAGATACGAACTTTTTCCGAACTGGCAAAAAATAATTTTACCATCCCCTTGGAGAGGCCGAAGAGAGGAAGAAGAGGGTGGTATCAAACTACTAATAAACAGCCACTTACGAACCTCCGTTTTGAGGCCCTGTTCCCACTTTTTTGCAAAAAATCACGCAGGTTATGCAAACGACTGCATATCAACAAGTTTCTTGTACAATCCCTCTTGCCGGAGCAGTTGGTCGTGGGTGCCGCGCTCGACGATGCGGCCGCCGTCCATCACCACGATGAGGTCGGCATGGCGGATGGTGCTCAACCGGTGGGCGATCACTATCGATGTGCGCCCGCGCATCAGTGCGTCTAGCCCCTGCTGCACCGCCACCTCCGACTCGGAGTCGAGGGCCGAGGTGGCCTCGTCGAGCAAGAGGATGGGCGTGTTGCGCAGCACCGCCCGTGCTATGCTCAGCCGCTGGCGCTGGCCGCCGGAGAGGGTCATGCCGCGGTCGCCGATAACGGTGTCGTAGCCCTGCGGCAGCTGGTCGATGAACTCGTCGGCGTGGGCCACGCGTGCCGCCTCGCGGATGGCCTCGTCTGTGTAGTCCTCGGCACCGAAGGCGATGTTGGCTGCCACGGTGTCGTTGAACAGTATGCAGTTCTGCGACACCAGGCCGAACTGCGACCGCAGCGAGTTGATATTCAGCTCCCTGATAGGATGTCCGTCAATTAGGATGTCGCCGCCGGAGCAGTCGTAGAACCGCGGCAGGAGGTCGACCAGGGTGGTCTTGCCGGCTCCCGAGGGCCCCACCACGGCCACCATCGAGCCGCGCGGCACCATGAGGTCGATATGCGACAGCACATCGCTCCCCTCATGGTAGGCGAAGCTCACATCGCGCAGCACAATGCTGTCGGCAAAGCCTTCCAACACCGTGGCACCGGGCTTCTCCACTATCACCTCGTCGGCGTCGAGCACCTCGAGGTAGCGCTGCGCCGAGGCATCGGCCTTCATCAATATATTGTACGCGCGCACGATGGCATGAATCGGCGGTATCAGCCGCGCAAAGATAATCACAAAGAAGACAAAGATGGAGGGCTGTATCGACCCGTCGAACACCTGCCAGCCGCCGATGATAAGGATGATGACCAGCGCCAAGGTGCCCAGTATTTCGCTCACCGGCCCCGAGAGGTCGCGGCTGCGCGCCACATGTATCATCGTGCGTGCATAACCCCGGTTGGCCTCGTCGAAGCGGCGCTCGCTCTCCTCCTCGCGCACAAAGGACTTGATGGCCTTCAATCCGCCAAGCGACTCCTCCAGCATCGCCGTCAAGCCGCCGAGTTCGGCCTGCCCGCGCTGCGAGGAGCGCTTCAGCCGCTTCCCGATACGCACTATCAGCCATACCCCCACCGGCAGCACCAGGAGGAACAGCACAAACAGCCTCCACGAGACAAACAGCAGTATGCCGCTGAAGACCAATATATTGATAGGATCTTTCACAAAGGCTTGCAACTCGCCCACGCTGTACTCCAGTCCCGCCAAGTCGTTCGACATGCGGCTCATCAGGTCGCCCCGGCGCTTGCTGTTGAAATAGGAAATGGGGAGGATGGTTATCTTGTGGTAGATGTCGTTTCGCAGGCGCTCTATGACGCCGGTACGTATCTGTGCCAAAAAGATTTGCGACAGAAAACGCATCAGGTTGTTCATCAACGAGCACCCCACATAGGCCGCGCCCACCATCGCCATGCACCAGGCGGTGCCCTTCAGCGCCTTGTATCGGTAGAGATGCCAGAAAGCCCAGTCGACCACCTGCTGCTGGCTCAGCCCCAGCTCTGGTTCGGCCGCCGGCGCCGAGTTCAAGCCGAACATCAGCTCCACAAACGGGATTATCATCACATAGGCTCCCACGCTGAAGAGGATATGCAGCAGGTTGAACAGCACGTTGAACACTATCTGCGTCGGAAAGTGCTTCAAATACTTGACTATGCGCCACATGGATTTCATTGCACTCTCAGTCTGCAGGCGTTAATATCGGTCCCGCCGCGATGGCTGAGGCGTTCGGCTCGCAGCTTCTGCGACAGGAAGTAGTCGTAGATCGCCTTGGCTTCGGCGGCCTTGCGGCATTCGATGGCCACATGCACCCGCGGGTTCTCTATCAGCCACGCGGCCCATGCCTTGAGCACCCGCTCCGAGTCGGCCGTCAGGCGGCTGCCCGCCACGAAACTCACCTGCAGCGGCACCTCGGTGCCTTTCATCGCCGGCAGCAGCGTTACCTCGCCCGATGCCTTGCCGCGACGCATGCTGGCGGCACTGATGCTCACGATGCCCGGCATCTTGCCTTCGGCACTGACGGTGAGGATGTTGTCCTCCTGCATCGAGAGCAGCATGCCGATGCTGCCCTGTCCGCGGTAGGTGGTGCCGCGTTCCAACGACACCTCGGCCTGTATGGGGTTGTCGTCCGCATCCGTAACCGTCAGCCTGTAGCAGGCCATCGCCTCCGGTCGCGCCGCCGGGTAGAGGTCGAACATCAGCACCTCGCTGCTGGTCGACGAGGGCAGGCGGCCGGGAAAGTAGGCCCGTGTGCCGTCGGTGGTAACGGCAAAGGAGAGTTCGTCGCCGTCGGTATTGATGGGCAGGCCCAGGTTGGTAGGCTGCCGGCTGCCGGCATCGTTCACGTCGGCGAAGTAGATGTCGTAGCCACCAAAGCCCTGCCACCCGTCGGAGACGAAGTACAGCGTGTGGCCGTCGGCATGGATGAAGGGGAATTTCTCGTTGCCCGAGGTGTTGATGGCCGAGCCCAGGTTCTCGGGCCGGCTCCAGTCGCCGTTCTTCAGGCGACGGCAGCGCCAGATGTCGGTGCCGCCATAGCCGCCCTTGCGGTTCGAGGCAAAGTAGAGCACCGAGCCGTCGGGCGAGACGGAGGGCTGCGACTCCCACGTGCGGTCGCCGTTGACGTTGGTGCCGGCGTTCTGCAACGGACTCCATCTCCCCTCCTCCCGGGTGGTGAAATAGATGTCGCTGTTGACATAGCCGCCCACGTGGGTGATGCGGGAGTAGTAGAGTTCGCGCCCGTCGGCCGTCAGGCTGACGCTGCCCTCGGGCACTCCCTGGTTGAAGGGGGCGGGCAGCTCCGTGCCCTTCGAGAAGGCGGTATCCTCCCATTGGCTGACAAAAAGCTTCCATTGCAGGTTCTCCCCCGTCTTCACGTAAAACGAATTGCGGTCCTGCTTGGCGGCCGTCTGGCGCAGGTAGTAGCACTGCCGGCCGTCGTGTGTGATATAGGGCAGCGTCTCGTTGCGCTTCGAGCTGACACCCGCCACCAGCCGCGGGTCGAACGGAGCCTGGTTGAGGTTGGCTTCGGACAGGAAGCGCGACCAATGGAGGTAGGCCGACGCCTCGTCGTAGACCGCCGTCTGCGCCTTGTCGTCGCTCGCATTGGCCAGGCGGAAGTAGTGCTCCAGCGACCCGATGGCCTCGTCGTACCGCTCGTCGGTGTAATGGATCATGCCCATGTAGTAGTGCGCCAACGCGTTGGGGTACTGCGGGCAGAGCTCCAGGCACTTGGGGAAATACTTGCGCACGCCGGTAACGTTGAAGCCGTTCTTGACCGACACCATGCCGAGCCAGAACTGCGGCTCGGCCGCCTTCGGGTTCTTCTGCGCCACCTTGCGCAACAGCTGCGACGCCTCGCGGTATTGGTGGGCGTTGTAGTGCGTCAGGGCCTTCTCCATGTCCGACCGGTCGGAGCCTTTCAGCTTGACACCACACCCCTCCTGACCGCTTACAACCAGCGGCACAACCATCAGGGCAAGAAGTGTCAGGCGGCGGAGCATCAGAGTTTGGCTGGGTCTATGTTGAAGTTCGCGTCGGGGCCGTTGCAGGGCGAGGAGCACTGGATGGCGCACTCCACACAGGGGGTCAACTCGCCGTGCAGGCGTTTTTTGACCATATCGCCCACCAGCTCACGCAGCTCCGGCAGGGCAATCATGCGTATCACCTCGTCGCAGAAGGCGTAGCTGAGCATCGTAACGGCCGTGCGCTCGGAGATGCCGCGCGTCATGAGGTAGAAGAGCGCCTGCTCGTCGAGCTGGCCGATGGTGCTGCCATGCGAGCATTTGACGTCGTCGTTGTATATCTCCAGGAACGGACGGGTCTCCACATGGGCCTTGTCGGTGAGCAATATGTTGCGGTTGGTCTGGAAGGCTTCGGTCTTGGAGGCGCCGTCCTGCACAAGGACATGGCCGTTGAAGCGCGCGCGGGCGGCGTCGTCGAGGATGCCCTTGTACAGCTCGCGGCTGCGGCACTCGGGCGACGCATGCTCAACAAAGATATAGTTGTCGCAACGCTGCTCACGGTCCACCAGGTACAGGCCGCCGGCCTCCACCTCGCAGTGCGGGCCGTGCATGCGCACTTCGATGTTGTTGCGCACATGGCCGCCGCCAAGCGTAACGGTCGAGAGCAGCAGGCGCGAGCCGCGCTCCATGTCGATGCGCAAGTCGGTGAGGCAGCGCTCGGGGGTGTTCATGCCCTGCAGGCGGTAGTATTCCACGCGGGCGTCCTCGGCGATGCTGATGGTTGTCAGCGGGTTGGAGGGCACACACTGCACCCCGGAACCCATCTGCTCGAGCACCCACCGGTCGTCGCAGGCCACGATGCGCAGGTCGGCGCCGCGGGGCACCTCTATCAGCTCGCCACGGACATCCGCGGGCTGCTGCCAGTCGTCGCCCCACGGGCGCGGCAACTTGTCTTTGCGTATCATTGCTGCTCCTCCTTGATCCACTCGTAGCCCTTCTCCTCCAACTCGAGGGCGAGCTCCTTGGGCCCCGTCTTGACGATGCGGCCCTCGTAAAGCACATGCACGAAGTCGGGCACGATGAAGTCCAGCAGGCGCTGGTAGTGGGTAATCACCACGGTGGCGTTCTCCCGGGTGCGCAGCTTCGTAACGCCGCCGGCCACGATGCGCAGGGCGTCGATGTCCAGACCCGAGTCGGTCTCGTCCAGGATGCTCAACGTGGGGTCCAGCATCGCCATCTGGAATATCTCGTTCTTTTTCTTCTCGCCGCCGCTAAAGCCTTCGTTGACAGAGCGGTTGGCCAGCGAGGCCGTCATCTCCACCACCTTCTTCTTCTCCTCCATCAGCTTCAGGAACTCGGCACCCGACAAGGGGTCGAGGCCGCGGTACTTGCGCTGCTCGTTGACGGCCGTGCGCATGAAGTTGGCGATGCTCACGCCCGGGATTTCCACCGGATACTGGAATCCCAGAAAGAGACCCTCGGCGGCGCGCACGTCGACCGGCAGGTCCAGTATGTTCTTGCCTTTGTAAATCACCTCGCCGGCGGTAACCGTGTACTTCGGGTTGCCGGCTATGACTCCGGCCAGGGTCGACTTGCCGTTGCCGTTGGGTCCCATGATGGCGTGCACCTCGCCACGGTCGATGTCGAGGTTCACACCCTTCAATATTTCGCGCTCGCCGATCGAGGCATGCAAATTGCGTATCGAGAGTAATGGCATATCTATTGCAATCGTTTGATTATTATTATTGTATCTATTCAATAAGGCTTGTTGCCAAAGGGCAAAGATACAATATTTTTCTGACATGGGCAAACATTTTGGGCGCTGCAATCCCAAACAGCGACGGAATACGGGAGGGGCGGGCAGGCGGAAAATGTATCGATATACCCTTCATATTGCACCGCACTCTCTAGGGCAATTCTAGGGGGATGGTAGGGGAATTGTTCGACTACCGATATATATTAAAAATTAAACAATTAAATATCAAACACTTATAGAGGTTTAAATATTATCGAAAAACTTGCAAAAACAACTGAAACGCTGATGCAGCAAGCATTCTTCCGCTGTCGATAAAAAACAATTTGATTGGCGATTTTTATCGATAAAAATTCGGATCACGGAGGCTATAAAATAATATTTTCGGCGGTGTGAAAAAAAATGTGTAATTTTGCAGCGCGAAATGAAAAGACCAATTATCACACTGACAACGGATTGGGGCAACCAAAGCTTCTTCGCCGGCATGGTGAAAGGACGGTTGTACAGCCTGATCGAGGACGTGGAGGTGGTGGATGTGGCGCACTCCGTGGAGCCGTTCAAGGTGGCCGAAGCCACCTTTGTGGTGCGGAACGCCTGCCTGGCCTTCCCCGCCGGCACTATCCATATCGTGGACGTGGCATCGGACCCGACGCAGGAGAACGCCTTTGTGGTGGTGAAAGCCCGGGGCCAATACTTCATCTGCTGCGACAACGGGTTGCCGACGATGGCCTTCGGCCACGAGGTGGAGGAGGCCGTAAGCATTCCGCTGCAGGAGATGCGCATCTACAATTTCGCAGCCTATTCCCTATTCGCCCCCACAGCCGCCAAACTGGCAGGCGGCACACCGATGGCCGACCTAGGGCCGCGCGTGGAGCAACTGCGCCAGCGCATGCTCCCCTCCTGGGTGTCGCAAGGCGACGAGTACCGCATCCCCATACAATATATAGACAGCTACGGAAATGCCTACCTGGGCATGTCCTACCGCGAATTCATGGACCTCTGCCAAGGGCGCCCGTTCATGATGCAGGTACGCGAATACCGCATCACAGAAATTCGCAGCTCATACTATCAAAAGCCTACGCAACCGACACACAGGGCAGCCCGCGCCGGCGGCATCGAGCTCTGCCTCACGGTGTCGGCAACGGGCATGTTGGAGATTGCTATCAGCAATAGCAATTTCGCCCAGTACATCGGAATGCAACTGGGCGAAATGGTTCTGCTTCAATTTATCACTCGCTAGGAGTCTTCCAGTTGAAAAAGATTTGCACACCGGCCATCTGGTAAAGCTGCCAGTGCCCCATCGAGCCTATGCCGCTAAAGTCGGTGTCCCACTTGAGGTTAAGGGCGAAGTTGGCGGCGATGTGCTTGGAGAAACGGTAGTCAAGCTTCACCTCGAAGTCAAGGTCGGTCTCGAAGGCACGGCGGGCCAGCCAGCCTTTTCCCTGGAGGTCGGTCCATGACTCGTTGTACTCATCCAGGATACCATGACCGAGGCTGTACTCCGTACCTTCGGGCTTGTCGGCCACCTCGGGGTCGAAATTGTCGATGGCATCCCAATTCATACTGGAGGGTTTCTTGTAAGCATAGAAGAGCTCGAGGCGGGCGTAGAGGTCGAGGCTGGGGAGGATGTCCTTCTTCAGGTACTGCGCCTTGACATAGCTACCGAGCGAAAAGTCAACATGGGTGTAGTTGGGGAGGTCTTTCTGATAGACACCATAGGTGTAGCCGGCGGCAATGAGGGAGTCGTTCATCACGAAGGTGGTCTTGCCGGTGAGGAACGAGAGGGAGACGCTCCAGTCGGGCTTCTTGTACTCGAAGGAGAGGGCCGTGGTAAGGTAGGCCGGAGCGAAGAAGCTGGAGACCACCTTGCCTTCCTGGTCGGAGAGGTCAGCGTATTCGCGGCCTTCGCCAAACTGGGTCTTGAGGTTGGCCGTAAACGAGGCACCCCAGGCTGGCCACTTGGAGAAAGGCGTCCATGTGAGGGCGCTGGTGAGGTCTATCTTATCATTGCTCTTGCGGCGGGTCTCGAAGAAGACCGAGTCCTTCGGGTTGAGGTTCTGCCAGGCATAGCCGTAAGCCAGGTCGGCCACATTGTCCCAGGTGTACTTGGGATGGGTGTACTTATAGTTGCCGAAGAAGGTGGCGGTAACATCAATCTGGGAGTTGCCCGTCGAGGACCAGTTGTTGAACAGGAACTCGCCAATCTTGAGAGCGGGCGTGGAGGAGGTGGACCACTTGCCGCCAGTGAGGACAGACTCATCCTGTGCATTGACAGGAAGGGTAGCGGCAACCATGAGGGCTGCACCGAGAATAATAATGCGTTTCATGAATGCTTGTTTATTGATTTAGAGACTGATTGATTTCCGAAAGGGTAAAGCCTCGCGACACAAGGAATGCGGTCAGTTTCTGACGCACTTCCGGGTCTTCGGGCGACGGGGCATGCAACTCGTCGAGCTTTTTTTGCGCGGCAATGCGAAGTGCCTCAAGGTAGTCCTCATCGCTCACCGAGGCGATGCCGCTGTCAACAGCCGCGCGCGAGAGGTGCTTCAGCCGCAAATGGTATAGCACCTTCTGGCGCCCCCACTGGTGCTTGAGGATTTTGCTCTCGCAATAGGCACGGGCATAACGATGGTCGTCGATATAACCTTCGGCTACAAGGGCAGAGACCACCGCGTTGGACTCCTCGGGCGACGCTTTCCATACCACCAGCTTCTGCCTGACAGAGTCCTCGCACTGTTCAGCCTGCGCACAGTAGCGTCGGGCACGATCAATTAAATCTTTGATACTGTTATCCTTATGAGGTTTTGTATTCATCTGGAATACGCTAAATCGGAGTGCAAAAGTACAACTTTTTTTGAAATCAGAGAAAAAAAACGCCACGATTTGGTCAGATGACTTTTTTTTCGTAATTTTGCAGTTCAGTATATATTATACAATAATATGGCAAAAGGGAGAATTCTATTTGTAAATCAAGAGATTGTACCATTTTCACCGGAAAACGAATTGAGTGTCATGGGACGCTATTTGCCGGCTAAAGTGCAGGAAATGGGGCGCGAAATCAGGGTGTTCATGCCCAAATTTTGCGACGTGAACGACCGCAAACACCAACTCCACGAGGTGATTCGCCTGTCGGGTATGAACCTGATAGTGAACAACTGCGACCGGCAGCTGATTATCAAGGTCGGCTCCATCCCGTCGGCACGCATGCAGGTCTATTTCATCGACAACGAAGAATACGTCATCGACGGCAACAGCCTGCTCAACGGTAAAAAACAGCCGCTGCCCGACACCGACGAGCGTCTGCTCTTCTTCGGCCGTGGCACACTGGAGGCTGTGCGCAAACTGGCTTGGCAGCCCCACCTGATCAACTACGCCGGATGGCTGACCGCCATGATACCCTTCTACCTGCGCCGTATCAACAAGGAGAACGCATTCTTCAGCGGCACCAAGATGGTCATCACTCTGGTGGACGATGGTTTCAACGGCCCCATCGGTGGCGACCTGGAGCGCAAGATGAAGACCGACAACGCCACCGCCAAGGACCTGCGACTCTACGGAGAGACCAATTACCTCGGCCTGATGAAAGCAGCCATCACCTACTCGCAAGGCGTAATCATCGGCTCTCCCAACGCACACCCCGAACTGGTGGCTTTCGCCAAAGAGAACAAACGCAATGTGCTGGACTTTATCGAAGACCGGGACGAATTCTATGCCCGCATCAACAAGTTCTACGACAGCATCGTGGGCATAAGCAAATTTGAAAGCTAAAGATATGAAGAAACACACCTTCCTTCCTCGACTCGCAGCCATCGCAGCACTGCTGCTGGCGGCCGCCAGCTTCACCTCGTGCGAGGACGACGAGTCGACCCTCGGCATCGACCTGGTCGACCCCGCTACCCTCTACGCTCCAAAATACGACACCCTGTATCCCGACCATGCGTGGAGCCAAATTGAAGACTCGCTGCTGACCAGCACCATCTACGCCTACAGCATCGTCGGCAATTTGGTCGACCCCATATTTGGACGCACCTCCGCAGAACTCTTCGCACAAGTGGCCCTGCCCGAGGACGTCATCACGCTCGACTTCTCCGGCCTGCAGATCGACTCGGTGGTGATGTCGCTGGTCAAGCACCAGCTGCATCCCGACACAGCCGCCACCTACCGCATGCACTTCGAGGTGAAGCAGCTGGCCGAGGCTGTGGAAAGCGACCGACGCTACTATAGCACCGACGAACTGCCCGTACAAGAAGACAAAGTACTCTACGACGGCACAGTGTCCGTAGGATACACCGACAGTGTCGTGCGACTGCACCTCGACACCGAAGTGGCCAAACAGATGTTGACACAAGCCGACTCGGCATCCGCCTTTATCGCCACGGCAAAGGGTCTGCGTGTGCGCATTGCCGACGATTCGGACAACGGTATGATGAGCATCGACTTCTCCTCCACTGCCACCTGCATCACCATTTACTACCACTACACCATTGAGGATGAAGTACGCACAGGCTCCTACGACTTCCTGATGGGTGCCGGAACAGCCTTCTTCACCCACTTCAAACACGACTACTCGGGCACCGTGCTCGCCGCTGCCGACAGCGTGGACGGTAGCAACCGCCTCTATCTGGAACCCCTGGGTGGGCACTGCATCCACCTGAACTTCGACCGAGACCTGCGCACCTTCCACGAGGAACACCCCCTGGCAGTGATTCACCACGCAGAACTGCGCCTGCCCCTGGCATCCGAGAGCAGCTCCCTTGTACCCGACAAACTCATAATCATGGAGAAAGCAGGAATGGATAGCCTTATGCCTATTGACGACATGATCGACATGTATACCCTCAACGGCTTCGATGGCACCTACCACGCCGACCTGGGATACTACCGCCTGCGCGTTACCCAACACCTGCAAGGACTTCTGCGCCAAGGAAACGACAAAGGAATGATAATGCTCATCGACAAACGCCGACACACTACCAGCCATGCCATTGTGAACGGCACCGCCGACAAGGCCACATCCCCCAAAATAGTATTTGTTTACACCGAATCGAACCTATGAAGAAGCAAGCCTGCATAGCCCTCGCGGCACTGCTGATGCCGGCCCTCGTGCTGGCTCAAAGCCGCTACCAAAAAAAATACGACAACTCGGACCAAGTGTCGGTCGAAGGTACCCTCGATGCCAACGGCCAACGTACCGGTGCGTGGACCTGGTGGTACCCCAACGGGAAAGTGTCGCAACAGGGCACCTACCAAGACGGTGAACGCAGCGGCATCTGGACCACATACTACAAGGATGGCAGCCGCATGTCCGAGGAGTGCTATGGCACTGGCACCTCCCGCTCGTGGCACCGCAACGGCGACCTCAAGAGCGAGGTGAGCGTGGAAAATGGAAAACGCAACGGCCTCTACCGCTCGTGGCACGACAACGGGCAGAAGGAAGAGGAATTCACCTATGCCAATGGCAGCCGCGAAGGCAAGACCACCCAGTGGCACCGCAACGGTGTCATGCGGTTCAGCGGCCAATACCGCAACGGCGAGCTGCAAGGCGAGGCCACCTGGTACCTCACCAACGGTAAACCCGACATGAAGGGCAACCTGGTGGACGGCGAACAGGACGGCAATTGGACCTACTACTGGCACAACACCGGCAAAGTGGGCATCACCGGCACGTACAGCAAAGGGAAAGAGTCCGGCCGATGGACCTACTACTATGAGACCGGCGAGCGCTGGCGCGAAGGCAACTACCAAGACGGCAAGCGCGAAGGCATGTGGACCACCTATTACGAGAGTGGCCGCAAACTGCACGAAGGCCGCTATGAAAACGGATGGGAAGAGGGGAAATGGACCGCCTGGTATGAGGACGGAAAGGTGGACTATTACGGAACTTTCCGTGCCGGAGCCAAAGACGGCGAGTGGCGCGGCCTCTATGACGACGGCACCACACGCTACATCATCCACTACCTCGACGACGAGAAGCACGGCGAAGAGGTTCGTTACTATCCCAACGGCAAGGTCGAGATTCGCCAGAACTTCAAGAACGGAGTGCTCAACGGCAAGTACGAACGCTACAACGAAGCTGGTGCCCCAGTGGAGAAAGGCCAGTTTGTGGACGGAGAGAAAGAGGGGAAATGGAGCTGGTACGACGGTGGACGCGAGGTATACAAAGCCACGTTCAGCCATGGCCAAGAGGTAAAATGAGACTCCTGCTGGCATCCCAATCGCCCCGCCGCCGGCAGTTGCTGGCCGAGTTGGGCTACCCTATAGAATACATTTCGCTCGACGTGGAGGAGACCACTCCCGCCGGCATGGCCGCCAGCGAGGTGGCCGGCTACCTCTCACGCCTCAAAGCATCGGCCTACCCGGCCGAAAAGTTGGCCGAGGACCAGGTGCTGGTAACGGCCGACACAGTGGTGGTTCACCAAGGCCACGTGCTGGGCAAACCCCACAGTCGGGAGGAGGCCATGCAAATGCTGCGCACCCTGGCCGGCAACAGCCACGAGGTCTACACCGGCGTCTGCCTACGCACGCGCGCACGCGAAACATCATTTATAGAATGCACCCACGTCCACTTCGCACCATTGTGCGAGGAGGAGCTGGCCTACTATGTGGACACCTACCGTCCTTTCGACAAGGCCGGTGCCTATGGCATCCAAGAATGGATAGGGATGGTGGGAATCCGCGCCATCGAAGGGTGCTACTACAACGTAGTAGGACTGCCTGTAGCACGCCTTTACAGCGAGCTAAAAAAGCTTTCAAAAACCTAATCACCTCTCTAAACGCCCATTTGCATTGCTCTGGAAACCAATACTTCCAGAGACCCTGTTCTTCCCCTCTTCTTCCTTGGTAGCGGAATGGAAGCATAGCCATCGGGCAGGGCTATCGCCTAGGGCAAATGGAGTATCATATTGGTATCGAACAGCACCTCGCCTCGGTCGACCATCTGGCGAAGGACCGGGGTGAAATCGTTACATCCATCGGCGGCCATCAGGGGCCCAAGGCTATGCAAGGGTAGCGGCCCTCGCTGCAAATGGGCGAGAATCAGCTGCTCCACTTGCGGCGGAGAAAGATTCTCCTTCCGACAGACGTCGCAGCGTCCGCAGTCGGCAACGCCCTGCTCGCCAAAGTAGTTCACAAGGAAGCGACTGCGACAGATCGTGTCCTGCATGGCATAGGTGCATACAGCATCAAGACGACGCTCGGCGGCCTGGTGGAGCTGGTCGTAGTTGTGCTGCATGGCACAGATGGAATTCTCGTCGATGCGGGGTGCGAGGAAGAAAATCTGCGGCTTGTCGGTGTGGGGTCGGTAATCGGCAATCTTCATCTCCTTCAGCCGCATAAGCATGGCCACCACATCGGATGTCTCGGCAAAACAGCGCTGCGCCACCTTGCGCTCGTCGATGAACACCGCCTCGGTCAGCAGGCCCGGATACATGCGCATCAGCAACTGCAGCAACTCGCCGAGGCGCTGGTGGTTCACCTGAAAGCGATAGAGCTCATCGCGAGCAATGGGCACATAAAGCGTCGAGGCAATATTCTCGCGGTCAGGAATGGAAATCAGCCCCTCACGCTCCAGAAAGCGACAGGCAGCATAGAACTCACGCAATTGGAAGTTATAGGTTTTACAAATCTGCTCCAAGTCGAAATCGAAGCGCGTATCGGCACCGCTGCCCATGGGGATGCGGTAGACGTTGCACAGGGCGCGGTAAACATTGCGTATATATTTCAGTGTGGGGAAATCGGCATCGAGGTCTCGGCGGCGGCGAAGGATGTCCGCCTCATTGCACAGCATGATGGCGTAGGCCGGCTGCCCGTCACGGCCGGCACGCCCCGCCTCCTGGAAGTAGGATTCGAGCGACTCGGGCAGGTCCAAGTGGATGACAAAGCGTACATCGGGCTTGTCGATGCCCATACCGAAGGCGTTGGTAGCCACCATGACGCTGCACCCACCCTGCATCCACATGCTCTGGCGGCTGTCTCGCTCGCGGGCGGTGAGTCCGGCATGGTAGAAGGTGGCCGCGATGCCGTGGCCCTGCAGCGTCTGGGCTGTCGACTGGGTGCCACGCCGGCTACGCGTGTAGACTATTCCCGAGCCGCCGATGCTCCGTATCAGATGTAACAAGCGGCGCGTCTTGTCGTCGTCATGGCACACACGGTAGACCAAATTGGGGCGCACAAAACTGGCACAGAAACGACGACACTGGCGCATCTGCAGCAACGTGCAGATGTCGTCCGCCACAGCAGGGGTGGCTGTGGCCGTAAGGGCCATGACCGGCACCGTGGGATGGTAGACCCTGATGGAGGCAATCTCCAGATAGGGTGGACGGAAGTCGTGGCCCCATTGCGAAACACAATGGGCTTCGTCGACAGCAATCAGACTCACCCGCATACGGCGGAAATGTTCTATAAAAAGACGCTGTTTCAAGCGTTCAGGGCTGACGAACAGGAGTTTGAGCTCGCCACTGACGGCATTGGCCAACACCCCGGTAACCTCCTCGCTTCTCATGCCGGAAACGATGCAGGCGGCCTTGATGCGACGGGCATTGAGTTGCTGCACCTGGTCCTTCATCAGCGCAATAAGGGGCGAGACCACGAGACAGAGGCCGTCGAGCATCAAGGCGGGCAGCTGATAGCACAGCGACTTGCCCCCACCAGTAGGAAGCAGGGCCAGCGTGTCGCGGCCCTGCATCACAGAGTCTATGATTTCCTCCTGCATGGGGCGGAAACTATCGTAGCCCCAATGACGGCGGAGGAGTTTCAGTTTGTCAGTCATCAACGCACAAGGGTGACGCTGCCATACTTGCTGCTGAGCACCGTGCTGCCTGGCTTGCGGTAACGGCAGGTGTAGACATAGGTACCTTGCGGGAGGGGTTCCCCGTCATTCATGCGGGTGCCGTCCCACTTGAATCGCACATCGTCCGACTCGTACACCAGCTCGCCTCGGCGGTTATATATATAGATGTGGAAGTATTCGTAGTCGTTGATGGTGAAGAAGGAGAAGTGGGCGTTGGCATCCTGCGAACCGGGTGTGAAGGCGTTGGGGAACCAGCCGGTGAAGAGGTTGACCGGTATGGCGAAGGGGTAGACTATGGGGCAACCCAACTCATTGTAGGCCGTGAGTGTAACACCCATCGAATCACGGCCGATGACACCGTCGAAGGTATGCTTCACCTCGCGACCCGTAGCCGTGCCGCCATCCTCAAACTGCCACTCGGAGAGGACGCTGTAGCGCGAAACATCACGCAGCACCACCTTCGGGTCGTCAGAGTCGATATAGGCCGGTGTTACCCGCACCTCGGGCACTGGCAGGGGCACGATGGTAACGGTCTTCTTGAGCGGAGTGGCATCGCAGTCGTTGGTGCCGTGGCCTATCATGGTGTAGGTGGTGGTAACGCTGGGCGAGACGGTGATTTGCGACAGATTCTCCTGTCCAACCAGCGACGGGTCGTCGGGCGAGGCAGTCCAGCTGTAGTGGTCGGCATCGGAGCCGATAAGGGTAGCCGTCCCTTCGGGGCAGATGCGGCCATCCTCAGGAGCCATGGCCAGCTTGGGACGCACCATATAGGCATGGATGCTGTCCCAGGCCACGCATCCCTGCGGACTGGTTACCTTGACAAAATAGGTGGCCTTGTCGGCATACGGCACCACCGCCAGCGTAGGTCCGGCGGGCAGGTTGCCTGTAACCTGGCCCAAGGTGAGCGACCACTCGTAGGTACAGCCCTCGACACCCACGGCACGGACCGTGGCGTTGGTACGGCTGCCTTCGCAGACGATGGTGTCGCCCGTAACCTCCAAATCGGGATGGAGGAAGACGGCCACCGTGTCGCGCACCACGGCGTTGCACCACGAGGTGTCGCCGCGATAGATGGTGTAGAGACCGTTGTAAACCTGCAGCTTGATAGGTTCGACAGCATGTGTGAACGAGCGCACCACGGTGGAGCTGGTGCTGTTCCACGGCACCAGGTTGGTGTCGCCCTCTTCGGCATTGGCCGGCAGGAAGGACCACACGCGTGTGTTGTCGCCCGAGGTGGTGTCGGTGATGGTGGTCTCGCCGTCGTCGCAGAGCACCTTGTTGGAGATAGTCATACCGGCCTTGGGATTGATGCGCGGCAGGATGGGATAGGTGGCTTCGGAGTAGCACGACACATCAGCCGTTACGGTGCGCACCAGCAACCCCTTGGGGTCGGAGTCGGTGAAATTGAGCTCCACGCTGTCGCCCACATACTGCGCCAAAGGTGTGCCAATACAGTCGGGCGTGCCGTAGAGTTCCCACTGCGTGTTGGCAGTGATGACGCTGCCGGCGGAACCCGGCACCTCGCTGAAGTTCCACACCTTGACGTCGCCGTCGCAGTTGTAGAGGGTATCCACTATCATGCTGGGCTTGTCGTTGCGCAGAGGAACATAGAGGCGGGTTTTGAAGGGTTTGTTGGGGTCAAGGGCAGAGGTCATCTCGCACATGAAAATCTGCAGGCGGTCGACCGAGTCGATGTTCACTATCTGGCCGTTGCTGTTGCGGCGACGCGTAACAGTGAAGTCAGATGCCTGGGCATGGTAGTCGTAGGCGCCGTCCTGCGGGCGACCGATGGTGTCGGTGAGGCGGCGGAAGGTAACATAGCTGTGGCTGCCGCCCGGAGCGAACATGCTGCTGGTGGGGTTGGGCGTGATGGTGCCGCCAAAGTCCGAGGCGTACCACACATAGTTCTGCAGGCCGCGCGGAGCCGAGAGGGTGGCCACATCGGTCGACATACCGCCCGGGCATCCCGAACTCTCGATGGTCATCTTGCGGCACTCGCCGGCGACGTATGCATAGCCATAGTGAACTTCATACTCACAGTCATACATGATGACCTGTATCTCCACCGTGTCATATATATAATCGGTCAAGTTGATGGCCACCTTCTCCCATTGTTTATAGTAGACGGTGCTATAACCGCTACCCGTGCTGCCCCAACCGCCCACACCGGCCTGAACCCGCGTCAGGTTGGGGCAAGTGTTGGAATTGTCGGTCGTAGGCGTGGAGGTGATGTAGTAGGCCAGCGTGTCGTTCGGCTGGTGCCAGTTGCCGGAGGCGTTTTTCGTCATGACGCGCGCAATGAAGGCAGGGTTGCCCTTCATACCATGGCCAGGAGCTTCGACCACAATGGCGTAGTAGAGGTAGAGCATGGCATTCTGGGCTGTTACGCGGAACCTGTAGTAGAGACCGGCCGCACTGGCACCGCTGTTGGCGCAGCCGTCGCCCACGCGGATACTCTTGGTGAGGTTGGTGTTGGGGTTGTCCGCGGTGGCGTTGGGGTCGTTGGTATTGAACTGCGTGGGGACATATTTCAGGTTGCCACCCGTGTTGGGGTCGGTACCCGTGGTGTTGGTCATAATGGCCAACTGGGCATTCTGATTGGGAATGCCTGCAGAATTGGAGCAGCTGGCACCCACTATCGGCGCAGCGCCGGCATCGATCTGCGCGGCCGTCTTGACACCCGTCTGGGTGGTTACACCGGGCAGGGTGGTTACACCTGTAACGCCGGTCATCACATCGGGGCACTGCTGCTGGGTCTTGGTGCCCACACCGCCCCTGTATCGGTTGCCACCCGAAGAGAAGTTGGTCGGATTGTTCCACCCCGGACAAGCGGTGGCCTGGTTCCACTCGGTCTGCGCCGCAGCCTGCGGCATCTCCACCAAAAGACCCAGCAGGGCCATTACCACGATTGCTACACGTTTCTGCATATCCATAATATATCTTATATTTCTATTTTACAATACTTTACACTTTCCACACACACTGCTTCGCAAATACAAAGATAGTGTTTTTTATTAATTTACGCAAGTTTTTTTTTGTCTGCGTCCAATTGTATAGACAACAGAAAGGGCATTTTGTTGTCAATGAGGTAAAAAAAAGTAAAATACAAGGACAGGCGCGCCGCGAGCGGCGCGCCTGTCCGGGATATAGCCTGTGAGGCGGGACAACTACAAATTAGCTGTTCTCCTCTTTGAGCTTCTGAAGGATGTCGAGGTCGCCGAGGGTGGTCTTCTCGAGGCTCTCGTTGATCTGCTTGACCGACTTGGCGGTGGCAGTGCGGCCGCCCTTCTTCTCGTCGCCTTCGCGGACACTGTCGGTGCCCTCCTGGAAGGTGCGGGTGTGGGAGACAACGATACGCTTGCTGTCCTTGCCGAACTCGATGACCTTGAAGTCGAGGGTCTCGCCCTGGCGGGCCTTGCTCTTGTCCTCCTTGTCGAGGTGGCGCATGGGGGCGAAAGCTTCGACGTCGTAGGGCAGCATGACGGTGGCGCCCTTGTCGTTCATGTTGACAATCTTGCCCTGGTGGACGCTGCCGACGGTGAAGAGGCTTTCGTACACATCCCAGGGGTTCTCCTCGAGCTGCTTGTGGCCGAGGCTCAGGCGGCGGTTCTCGGCATCGACCTCGAGGACGATGACGTCGATCTTCTCACCGATCTTGGTGAACTCGGCGGGGTGCTTGATTTTCTTGCTCCAGCTGAGGTCGCTGATGTGGATCAGGCCGTCGACGCCTTCCTCAAGCTCGACGAAGATGCCGAAGTTGGTGAAGTTGCGCACGGTGGCGTTGTGCTTGCTGCCGACGGGGTACTTCTCGGCGATGCTGAGCCAGGGGTCGGGCATGAGCTGGCGGATGCCGAGGCTCATCTTGCGGTTCTCGCGGTCGAGGTTGAGGATGACGGCCTCCACCTCGTCGCCCACCTTCAGGAAATCCTGGGCGGAGCGCAGGTGCTGGCTCCAGCTCATCTCGCTGACGTGGATCAGGCCCTCGACGCCGGGCATGACCTCGACGAAGGCACCGTAGTCGGCCAGGACAACCACCTTACCCTTGATGTGGTCGCCTTCCTTGAGGTTGGCATCCAGGGCATCCCAGGGGTGGGGGGTGAGCTGCTTGAGACCGAGGGCGATGCGGCGCTTGGCCTCGTCGAAGTCGAGGATGACGACGTTGATTTTCTGGTCCAGCTGGACAATCTCTTCGGGGTGGCTGATGCGGCCCCAGCTGAGGTCGGTGATGTGGATGAGGCCATCCACGCCGCCGAGGTCGACGAAGACACCGTAGGAGGTGATGTTCTTCACGATGCCTTCCAGCACCTGACCCTTCTCGAGGTGGCTGATAATCTCGGCCTTCTGGGCCTCGATCTCGTCCTCGATGAGCGCCTTGTGGCTGACAACGACGTTCTTGTATTCGTGGTTGATTTTGACCACCTTGAACTCCATCTGCTTGTCGACGTACACGTCGTAGTCGCGGATGGGCTTGACATCGATCTGGCTGCCGGGGAGGAAAGCCTCGATGTTCTCGAACACGGTAACGATGAGACCGCCCTTGGTGCGGCTCTTGACGTAACCGGTGATGATTTCCTGGCTCTCGTAAGCCTGGTTGACGCGCTCCCAGCTCTTGAGGATGCGGGCCTTGCGGTGGCTGAGCTGCAGCTGGCCGTTGGCGTCCTCCTGGCTGTCGACGTAGACCTCAATCTTGTCGCCGGCCTTCAGGTCGGGGTTGTAGCGCACCTCGCTGACGGGGATGACACCGTCGCTCTTGGCGCCGACGTTCACCACCACTTCGCGGTCGGTGATGGCCACGATGGTGCCCTCGATGACGTCCTGCTCGGTGAAGGAGTTGAACGACTGGTCGTAGGCGGCATTCTTCTCGTTGGCGGTCTGCTCGTTGATCTTGCCGGCTTTCTCGTCAAAAGCATTCCAGTCGAAATCTTCCAGCGGTTTTACATTCTTGTAATCCATTCTTTTTGTCTGCGGAGAGTAAGCTCCGCGCTTTCTTGTGTGCCCTCTGCCCCGGCACGGTTCAACATTTTTTATCCTAGACTCCTGACCATCAGACCATTGGCAGACTATGCGCCAGTCAAAAGCAAATGCAAAGATACGACTTTTTTCCAGTCTGACAAAATTTATTTTCACACCTTTCCCATTCAAAGGTTCCATATCCTTCCATATCCTTCCAGTGCCTTTGTATTCCCCTACCGTTCCCCTACCATTCCCCTACCGTCCCCTACCCCTTCGGAGAGGATTTTTCAACTTTCAATTCCCGATTTCCAATTTATTTCGTATCTTTGCACCTTGACACATATAATATAACATATAGCAAACCACAGCAAATGAAACAGATAGCCACTCTCGCCGCACTGCTGCTCCTGACACTCGGAGCCATGGCCAAACCTGTCGACCCCGCCGTGGCCCTGCGTGTCGCCGGGCGGGTGCTCGGCAAAGCCGCCGTAGAAGTTACGCCGCAGGGCGTCGCCGACTACCGCCTCTACCACGGCGCCGACGGCAGCGGCTTCGTGCTCCTCAGTGCCGACGACTGTGCCGTCCCCCTCCTGGCCTACTCGCCCGACGGCTCGTTCCCCGCCGACCCCGCCAGCATGCCGCCCCACGTGGCCGCCTGGCTCGAAGGCTACCGCAGCCAGCTGGCCCTGGCACGCGAACAGCAGCAGGACGCCTCGGCCGCATGGCAGTCCCTCCTGCTCGGCACAGCACCCAAGAGCGGCGAAGCTGTCGAACCCCTCCTCACCACCACGTGGGGGGAAGGGGCCTACTACAACGCGCTCTGCCCCGCCGGCACCTCGGCCGGATGCGTCGCCGTGGCGCTGGCCCAGCTGATGCGATACTGGCAGCACCCCGTCCAGGGGCGCGGCAGCCACGCCTACTACTCCTATGCCGCACACGACACCCTGCGGGCCGACTTCTCGCAGGCCAACTACCAATGGAGCCTCATGCCCGACGCCCTCAACGCCGCCAGCAGCACCGAACAGGTGGCGGCCGTGGCGCGCCTCATCGCCGACCTCGGCATCGCACTCAACATGCAATACCGCAGCGGCAGCAGCATCGCCTACATCTCCTCCTTCGCCTCGCTCGACTCCGCCTCGGCCGAGAGCGTGCTGCGCGAGCACTTCAATTTCAGCCCCTCGCTCTACTGCGCCTTCAAGGACAACCACAGCAACGCCTCGTGGCGCGCCTTGGCGACCGCCGAGCTGGCGGCCCGCCGACCCATCATCTACTCCGGCCACAACAGTGCCGGCGGCGGACACGCCTTTGTGGTCGACGGCTGCGACGAGTACCAGCTTTTCCACATCAACTGGGGCTGGGACGGCACCTACAACGGATACTACAACATCGACTCGCTCTTCATCCAGGCACCCAGCGGTGCCTCCGTCTCCTATCACCTAGCCAACGAGATGATAGTGGGCATCCACCCCGTCCACCCCTCGGCCGCCACATACACCCTCCAGGGCGCCAGCGCCGACCCCGCTGCGGGCACCGTCAGCGGCTCCGCCACCCTGCCTTCCGACAGCCTGCGGGCCACCCTGCTGGCCACAGCCGCCGAGGGCTACGTGCTGGACCGCTGGAGCAGCGGCGCCATCAACAACCCACGCCTCTACTCCCCCACCGCCGACCTTAGCGACACGGCCCACTTCCGCCCCCTCGGCGGCGACACGGTGGCCTACTGCCGCGACTTCGGCTACGACTGGTACGGCACCCCCTCCTCCGGCAGCCTCACCTGGGGCATCCGCCTCCCGGGCAGCCTCATCCCCCGCCACCGCAAGCTGCATCAAGTGCAGTTCGTTACCGTCGACCCCGGCACCTACCACCTCCGCGTCTATACCGGACGGCAGCCCTCCATGGTGCTCGTCGCCGAAGACTACGAGTTCACCACCGCCGGATGGCAGACCGTTACCATCGAGGCCCCGCTGCCCGTCTACGACACCGCGCCGCTCTGGATCACCCTCTCGGCCACCGGCATGCAGTGCGCCACCCAACGCTCGCTCTACACCGGCAACCCCGACGGCGCCTGGCTCCTCGACGGCGACACCTGGCGACCCTCCCACGAGGTCGACGGCACCTACGGCACCTGGATGATTCGCGCCATCATGGCCGAGTCGGACAAGGTGCGCCTCTCCCTGCGCAGCAACTACGACTCCTGGGGCATCACCGAAGGGTCGGGAATGTACTACCCGGGCGACACCGTTACCGCCACCGCCGTCAAGACCCACCCCCGGTACGACTTCGACAGCTGGAGCGACGGCTGCACCGACAACCCCTACTCGTTTGTCATCGAGGCCGACATGAGCCTCACCGCCTACTTCTCCGAGAACGCCGGCATCGACGACCCCTCCGGCGACGGCCTCGCCCTGGCACTCCACGGACTGAGCCTCGCCGTCGACAACCCTCACCGCCGCCTGCTTGTCCTCTACGACATCGCCGGCCGGCCACTGACGGCACCCTCCGATGCCGCCAGCCTGGCCTTCGACCTCCCCTCTCCGGGAATATACATCCTGCGGGCCGACGGCATGTCGGCACGCCGCATTGTCGCCGTCAAACAATAACACCCCATACTGATGAAAAAGACCTATACCCTGGCCCTGCTGGCCACCCTGGCCGTGGCCGCCTACGCCAAACCTGTCGACCACGCCACCCTGCGCCTGGCCGCCAGCCAGGTACTGCAACGCATCGACCTGGTCGACGCCACCCCGAAGACACTCACCCACTGCCGCCTCTTCACGGGTTCCGACGGACACGGATTCGTGCTCCTGGCCGCCGACAACTGCGCCTTCCCCCTGCTGGCCTACTCCCGCACCGAGGCATTCCCCACGGCCGACATGCCCGCACATGTGGCCCATTGGATTGCATCCTATGACCGCGACATAGCCTCGGCCATAGCCATCGGCATAGAAGCCTCGGCCGAAGTCGCCGATGCGTGGCAACGCCTGCTGGCCGGCACCCCCAAGCGTCGCCACGACACCCCGGTGGCACCACTGCTCACCTCGCGCTGGAACCAGTCGCCCCTCTACAACAGCATGTGCCCCGCCTCGGCCAACGGCACCCTCTCCGTTACCGGCTGCACCGCCACCGCCACCGCCCAGGTGATGCGCTACTGGGGACACCCCGCCAAAGGCCGCGGCAGCCACAGCTACACCTCGCCGACCTTCGGCCTGATAGAGGCCAACTACGACACCACCCATTACGACTGGGCACACATGCCCGACCGCCTCATGGCCAACAGCACCCAGACCCAAATCGACGCCGTAGCCAAGCTGTGCTTCGACGTGGGCGTGTCCATGGACATGAGCTACGGCATCCGAGCCAGCGGCGCCTACGCCCACTCGGGCGGCATGCTGCAACGCGAGTCGGCCGAACTGGGCCTCGAAAAGTATTTCTCCTACAATCCCGGCATGTACACCGCCTTCAAGCAGGCATTCACCGACGAGGAGTGGGACGACATCATCAGCGAAGAGCTCAACGCCGGACGCCCACTCATCTACACCGGCAGCAGCAGCACCGGCGGGCACGCCTTCGTTTTGGACGGCTACAACGAGGAGGGGCTCTACCATGTCAACTGGGGCTGGGGTGGCACCTATAACGGATACTACACCCTGAGCAACCTCACCATGGGCCAGGCCGGTCAACAAGGCTACCACGCCTACAACGAGATGAACGAGGCCCTTGTACACATGTATCCTATCACGCCCAACGAGAGCACCTCCACCGTTACCCTTGTCAGCGCCGACCCCTCGCGAGGCACCGTCAGCGGCAGCGGCACCTATGCCGTAGAGAGCGACCGCGTCTTCCTCCGCGCCCACCCGGCCGAGGGATACCGCTTCTCCCACTGGGCCAGCGGCAACACCGCCAACCCCATCTTCTACTACCCCACCATCGACTATTGCGACACGGCCTATTTCGTACCCCTCAGCCGCGACACCCTCACCTACGGCCAGCATTTCACCCCAAACTTCGACACCGTCTTCACTCTGGCCCACAGCGAGTGGGGCATCCGCATCCCCGCCGGCCGTTTCGATGCCGACAAACAGCTGGTGCAGGTGCGCAACTTCATCTACACCTCCGGCGACTATGTGCTGCGCATCTACCAGGGCGAGCTCCCCGAGGTGCCGCTGTACGAGGATGTCTGTCCGCTCGAGTCTCACGGCTGGCGCACCATCGACCTCAGCCGCCCCGTTGACCTCGACCCCTCGCAGCCCGTATGGATTACCTTCGCCACCGACAGCGTCAAGTACTCGCAAGGCATCACCCCCTATACCGGCTGCGACGACGGCTCGTGGGTGAAGAACGGCGACACCTGGGAGCTGGTGGACACGATGACCATCGGCTACTACACCTGGTCCATCCAGGGCATACTGGCCGATGCCGTCGGCATCACGCCCGTTGCTGACGACGGCCTGGTGTGCACCACCACGGGCCTCACCCTCCATGTGCAGAACCCGCATGGGCACAGCCTCGTCCTGTACGACATGGTGGGTCGCCGCCTGAGTGCCCCCTGCGCCCTCCGCGAACAGACCCTGCGCCTGCCGGCCGCGGGCATCTACCTTGTCAAACCCGACGGCCTGCCGGCACACCGTGTCGTGGCCACCCGTTAAGTAAATCTTAAAACATTAATATTATGGAAAAGAAACAGAACTACACCGTGCCGATCATTGTGATGATACTGCTCTTCGGCATGATTTCGTTTGTAACCAACCTGGCATCGCCCATGGGCGACATCCTGAAGAACCAGTTCACCATCCCCAACTGGCAGGGCACACTGGGCGTGTTCGCCAACTTCATCGCCTACGCGCTGATGGGCATCCCTGCGGGCAACCTGCTGCAGCGGCGCGGCTACAAGACCACGTCGCTCATCGCCGTTACCGTCGGTTTCGTGGGCGTGGGCGTGCAGCTGGTGTCGGGACTGGTGGGCAGCTTCGGCGTCTACCTGGTCGGCGCACTGATTGCCGGCTTCTCGATGTGCCTGCTCAACACGGTGGTCAACCCCATGCTCAACCGCCTCGGTGGCGGAGGCAACCGCGGCAACCAGCTTATTCAGTTCGGCGGCACCTTCAACTCGCTCTGCGGCACCGCTGTCATCGTGCTCACCGGCCTGCTCATCCCGAGCATCGTCGATGCCAAAATCAGCGACACCTTCCCCCTGATGTATACCGCCCTGGCCATCTTCGCATTGGCATTCGTGGTCATCCTGCTCACCCGCATACCCGAGCCCGAAGCCGGCGGCGACCGCAGCGAGGCCCTGCCGCTCAAGGGCCTGCTCTCGTACCGTCATTTCGTCCTTGGCGCCATCGCTATCTTCATCTACGTGGGCGTCGAGGTGGGCACCCCCAACGTGCTCAACAAGTGGCTGCAGAACCCCGACGTGCACTTCTTTGCCGAAGGTATCAGCGCCGAGGCCGTGGCCGGTTCGGTTACCGCTTTCTACTGGCTGCTGATGCTGGTGGGACGCCTGGTGGGCGGCCTGATTGGCAGCCGTGTGTCGGCGCGCAAGATGCTGGCCGTGGCGGCAGGTGTGGCCGTGGCGCTGGTGGCCGCCGCCATCTTTGTACCCACCTCCATCATGGTCTCCTTCCCGGGATTCAACGGAGCCCACGGCTTTGGACTCAACCCCGTGCCGCTGAGCGCGGCGCTGCTGGTATGCGTGGGCTTGTGCACCTCGGTGATGTGGGGCGGCATCTTCAACCTGGCCGTCGAGGGGCTGGGCAAGTACACCGAGCGCGCCTCGGGCCTGTTCATGGCGCTGGTGTGCGGCGGTGGCATACTGCCCCTGCTGATGAACGGCGTGGTCGACATATTCGGCGTCAGCGGCTACCAGCCCTCCTACTGGGTGGTGGTGGCCGGCTTCGCATACATATTGTTCTACGCCCTGGCGGGCTCGAAGCCCAAACACAACGCCTAGGCGGCTGCAACACCCAACCACTGGCGGAGGGATGCACCACAGCGTCCCTCCGTCGATTGTTTATTATATCTATGGAGTGGCACGGCCTGCCGCTGCACCTCTACTCCTTCCTGCGCGATTCTCCGCCACCGACTACCGGCTGCTAAAAAAGACATCTTAGATGCCAAATTTAACACTATATGTAACATTTGATACCGACAAGGCGGTTTTTACTTCATACTTTTGCCGTATGATTTCAAAAACCACCGAACTGAAGAAACTGCCTCTGTTTGAGCAATGTAACCATTCCGATTTGGAACAACTGCTCAACAAGCCCCACAAGCGCCAGTTCTTCGAGGCCAAAAGCTCGGTACTGCGGCACGGCGACCCGTACCTCTCGCTGATGGCCATCACCGAAGGAACCGTCGAGGTGCGCATGGGCAGCGACGAGGGCCGCGAGATTGTGGTTGAACACGTCAGCGGTCCGCAGCTGCTGGCGCCAATATTCCTTTACGCCGAAGACAACTCCATGCTAGTTGAAATCACAACCATCACAGACGCCGTTATCTGGTACATCAACCGCGACGCATTCCACAACTTCATGCGGCAGTATCCGCACATCATGTCGGCCTTCCTGCTGGCCATCTCCGGCCAGGCGCGCTTCCTGGCCGGCAAGGTGCGCTCCTTCGCCACCAAGGGGCTGCAGGGGCGCGTCCTCGAACACCTGGACAACCACGACTCCATCACCAACATCGCCCTCGTCGCCGAGATGCTCGGCGTGGCCCGCCCCTCACTCTCGCGCATCCTGTCCAAGATGCAGTCCGACGGCCACATAGTGCGCACCAAAAAAGGCTTCGTCCGCAAATAAGACCGTCCCCAAAATAAGCTTTGTACTCCTCAACGCCTGCTGTGCCAAATTCAAGAACCTCACCCCCACCATGTGGGTGCTGGCGATACTCTTTGTGCTGAGATATATCTTCTTCTAACCATTCCCGCGAGAACAAAAGATAATCTGGCATGCGGCGAAATGTGGATATGCCTGGGCGCAACTGCAGGTTGCAAAATATTTTTGGTGGGGTAAGAAAAAAATTGTATCTTTGCATCGTCGTACTCCCGAAGCGTCGGCGGGTTGCAACGCGGCAGTTAGCGCTGACTTCCAATGCGTTGCACAATCCTATATACGTAGAGGGTGGGCGATAGGATATTGAACAAAGAATCGTTGAGCGAAACGTTTTATCTGCGGCGTACAGAACTTCGCAACCTCATACCCGTCTGCAAGATAAAGCAATTGCCATCGTTCATGGTATGGCGTACCATAGTATTATGTTGCGCCTACAGCGTGGGCTTCGGCATTGCTTGTCTCCAGACGGTGGGCAATGCGAAGGCCTTGTACGCGGGATGAGCGATGAACTGCGATACCCGCGCTTCTTTTGTTCAGGCAACTCCTCGACCACAACACAAAATGAACCGGCACAGGTATCTGCCACAAAAACAAAAAAACATGAAAAGGATTCTATTTCTGTTATCGTTTGTGGCTCTCGCAGGCAGCGTTGCCGCCCAGAGCGACTATTACCATCGGGTCGGCGACACAGTGCGCGGCCGCTGCCCCATCTACCACTACGAAAAAGGCTGGTGGCCAACCCTCAACGCAACAGGCCATACCGACAGCGTAATCGGCACCGCTTTCAGCACCTTCGGCTACATGAAACACACCACCGACACTCCGCTGAAGGTGATTGGCGTTGCATCGACTTGGGCTCGACTCGACAGGAGCATTATGCAAGAGGACCTGGACACCTCCATCGACGGCACGCTGTACTATGTGCTGTTCGACGCCACCGCCGGCGGTCTGGTGGAGAAAGCGCGCGTATGCTGGACGGACGACTATCTGACCCATCCCAAACGCTACATGGAGCTGCCCAGAAGGGGTGGTGCGGCTTCTTGCGACGAGATGCAAGACGTCACGGCCATCGTCTCGCTGCGCGAATACTATTTCGACAGCGCCATCACCGTTACCGACTCGTTCTACCTGGGGTGCGCCGTTCCGGACATCGATATCAGCGGCCCCAATGGCCTCGCCATCCTTTCATATATTACATCGCACATGTGGGACTACTGCACCTACACCTCCATGGATGTCAACGGAACATATAAGGATTGCGCAACGGTCATGCCCGAGTTCACATATTACGACTCCTCAAGGCTCGATAACACATGGCACTACTTCACACACAAGCGGTTCCAGCTGGTTTTCCCCATCATTGAGGTGGACACCGTCGGCGAGCTGGACACCGTTTGCACCGCCCCCGGAGAGCCGCATGTGGCCTCCAGGGACAGCCTCAAGGTGCGCGTGGAATGGACCGACACCGCCAACGTCATATGGGAAGTCTCGCGCACCGCGCCGGACGGCGACCCCGAGGCGGGACTGATTACCCCGACTACCACCCCTTACATCGAATACACCGACATTGACGACCGCCTCACCTACAGCGTCTACGTCCGCGGGCTCTGCACTGCGGGCGACTGGGAAGGCTGGAGCGACTGGAGCACCCCCTGCGCCATCGACTCGATACCCACCTCGGGCATCAACACCATCGAGGCCGACGGCCTCACGCTCTCCCCCAACCCCACCGACGGCTCGGTACAAATCCTTGGGTTACAGGCCGAAGTGGCCACCATCGAGGTTCTGGACACGAAAGGCCGTGTGCTGCAGACCTTCAACGGCACCTCCGCCTTCAACGTCTCCACCCTACCCTCCGGCACCTACGTCGTCCGCATCAGGACCCGACACGACAACGCCGCAGAGGCCACCCTCCTCAAGCTCGTCAAAAAGTAGCCAACACCCTCCCAATGGTTAGTGGTCGGATGCGGCCACTAACCATCCCCCAACCAAGGCCGAAGAGAGGAAGAAGAGGGTGCCTCTTACACCCTGTTTTCCAACCAGTTGCAAACCCACCTTTTTCGGACATTTTCCGATTTTTTGACGAAAAATTGCCCAAAAGCACAACTCGCTGTATTCCACACACTTGCATCGTTTTTGGAACATACGGGCAATATACGGGACGGAACGGCGTTATAGAGGGTTGTAAATTGTAAAAAGGAGATGAATGTAGCCGCATTGGTATCGGGAGGCGTGGACAGTTCGGTGGTGGTGCACCTGCTGAAGGAGCAGGGCATCACGCCCGACATCTTCTATATCCGTATCGGGATGGAGGACGAGGAGGGCTACATCAGCTGCCCCGCCGAGGAGGACATCGAGCTCACGCAGTGGATAGCAAAGAAGTACGGTTGCCGCTTCGAGGAGGTGGACCTCCACCGCGAGTACTGGGACCGTGTGGTGAATTATACGATTGATTCCGTGCGCCGTGGGCTGACGCCCAACCCCGACGTGATGTGCAACCGGCTGATCAAGTTCGGCGCCTTCGACGAGGTGCGCGGCCACGGCTACGACCGCATCGCCACGGGGCACTACGCCACCACCGACATCCTCGGCGGCACCACTTTCCTGGCCACGGCCAAAGACCCGGTGAAGGACCAGACCGACTTCCTCTCGCAGCTGGAATACAGGCAAATAGAGCGCTTGATGTTCCCCATCGGCGACCTGATGAAGTCCGACGTGCGCGCCATCGCCGCCCGCGCCGCCCTGCCCTCGGCCACCCGCAAGGACTCGCAGGGCATCTGCTTCCTAGGCAAAATCAACTACAACGACTTCATAAAGAGGTACCTCGGCGAGCGCGAGGGCGACATCGTGGAGCTGGAGACGGGCCGTGTGCTGGGCAAGCACCGCGGCTACTGGTTCCACACCATCGGCCAACGCAAGGGGCTCTACCTCGGCGGCGGCCCCTGGTTCGTGGTGCGCAAAGACATCGAGAACAATGTGTTGTACGTCTCGCAGGGTTACGACCCCGAGGCGCAGTACGGCCGCAGCATCCCCCTGGCCGGTTTCCGCTGGCTGAGCGGGTTGAACCCCGGCGGCGAGGACATTATGTTCAAGATACGCCACACGCCCGAGTTCCACCCCGGCCGCCTCACGGTGAATGCCGACGGCAGCGCCCTCATCGAAAGCGCGGACCGCATACAGGGTATCGCCGCCGGCCAGTATGCCACCGTCTACGACGCGGCGGCGCACCTCGTGATTGCCTCCGGAATGATAACCTGACACGCCATGCAACTGTTCTACAGCCCCGATATAACCCCTGGAAGCCTCTGCACCCTCGACCCCGAGGAGAGCCGCCACGCCGTGCGTGTGCTGCGCCTGCGCCAGGGCGACCCCATAGCGGTTACCGACGGCCGCGGCGCACTCTACCACTGCACCATCCTGGAGCCCAGCGACAAAGCCTGCGTGGTGGAAGCTATCAACTCCGAATTCCGAACTCAAAACTCCGAACTCAAAATACACCTGGCCGTGGCGCCCACCAAGAACCCGTCGCGCATGGAGTGGCTGGTGGAAAAGGCGGTCGAGATGGGCGTGGGGGAAATCACCCTGCTGCAGTGCGACCACAGCGAGCGCACTTTCCTCAAGACCGAGCGGCTGCACAAGATAGCCCTCAGCGCCATGAAGCAGAGCCTGCACCTCACCCTTCCCCGCATCAACCCCGCCGTGGAGCTGAAAGAGTGGCTAAACTCCTCACGCCCCACACCTCACCCCTCGATAAAACTCATCGCCCACTGCGAGGCCGACCAGCCGCGCACACCCCTGGGCGAAGCGCTGAAGCCCGGCCAGGCGGCCACAATGCTGATAGGCCCCGAGGGCGACTTCTCCCCAGAGGAAATCGCCCTGGCATTGCAATGCGGCTTCCAGCCCGTCAGCCTCGGCTCCAGCCGGTTGCGCACCGAGACGGCGGCGCTCTATGCCGTGGCGGCATTCAACTTCATTAACGACAAATCATGAAACGCCCGTTGCTCATATTGACATTCCTATCCATGTGGCTGGTGCTGCCCGCCCAACCGCAGCTGGCCCTGCTCAAGTACGGCGGCGGAGGCGACTGGTACGCCAACCCCACCTCGATGAAGAACCTCATCGCCTTCTGCAACCAGGACCAGCAGATGGGCCTGCAGCCGCAGGCGGCCACGGTGGAGGTGGGCAGTGCCGAAATATTCAACTATCCCTTCCTCCACATGACGGGCCACGGCAACGTGGTCTTCTCCGACCGCGAGGCGCAGAACCTGCGCACCTACCTCATCGGCGGCGGTTTCCTGCACATCGACGACAACTACGGCATGCGCGAGTACGTGGTGCCGCAGATGAAGCGCGTATTCCCCGAGCTGGACTTCGTGGAGCTGCCCTTCTCGCACCCCATCTACCACCAGAAGTACGACTTCCCCAACGGACTTCCCAAGATACACGAGCACGACAACCTGCCACCCAAGGGCTACGGCCTGGTGTGGGAGGGGCGGCTGGTGTGCTTCTTCACCTGGGAGTGCGACCTGGGCGACGGCTGGGAAGACCCCGACGTGCACGGCGACAGCCAGGCCACGCGCCAGAAAGCCCTCCGCATGGGCTCCAACATAGTGAGATACGCGTTTACGCAGTGAACTGAGAAGTAAGAACCAAGAATTTAAGAATAAAATAAAGATACACCTATGAGAACACTAGTTACCTTTGTGGCAGCCTGCCTGCTGATGACCGTCGGCAGCGTGGACGCCAACGCACAGCGCAAGAAGAAATCCCCCGGCACGGGTCCCGAGAGCCGCACCTACGCCATCAGCGGCACCTACACGCGGCTCGACGTCAAGTCGGCCTTCGACGTGGTGGTGAGCGACACCGTCAAGGCCGCCCTCGTAACCCTGCCCGCCCACCTGCACGACAAGGTGGTGGTCGAAGTGGAGCACGACGAACTGACCATCCGCCTCAAAGGGCAGCACCGCCTCAAGGAGCGCCCCCGGGTCATCCTGCCGCACAACCCGCGGCTGACCAAGGTGGAACTTTCGGCCGCCTCGACGTTCACCACCCCGCTAGGACTGAACGGCGACGCCCTAAAACTCGACATCGGCGGCGCCTCGCGCTTCGAGGGCAACCTGACGGGCAAGAAGGTGGACATCGAACTGAGCGGTGCCTCGTGGTTCCACGGGCACGTGGAGGCCGGAATGGTCGAGTACGACTCGAAAGGCGCCTCGTCGGCACTGATGACCGGCAGCGTATTCATGACCCTCGACCTCGACATGAGCGGTGCCAGCGGCCTGGATGCCAAGAACTTCACCGCCAAGAAAGTGCGCGGCGAGATGAGCGGGGCGAGCAACGTCGTGGTGCAGTGCACCGAGAGCCTGAGGGTGAACCTCACGGGTGTCAGCTCGCTGACCTACATAGGCATTCCACGCGAGGTGAACTGCCAGACCGACGCCCTGTCGAAGGTGATAAAAAAGTAAAAAAAAAGGGCACCCTACCATAAGCTTCCATAAGCTTCCATTGCCTTTGTATTCCCCTAGAGAACCCCTACCGTTCCCCTAGAGAACCCCAGGGCGGTCATGACGATGGCTGCCCTTTTTTGTCGCCATTGCGACGCGCCTTGGTCAGCACCACTAGCGCCACCGCCGCCAGGATGAGTACAATGCCCGTGGCCAACCGCAGCGAAAAGGGTTCGGCAAACACCAGGATGCCAATCAGAACCGCTGTCAACGGCTCCAACGCCCCAAGGATAGCCGTCGGGGTGGAGCCCAGGTACTTGGCAGCGTACACCATCATCACCAGCGCCATGATAGCCGGCACTACAGCCAGCCACGACACCCACAGCCACGCCCTGGGCGACGGCGGCAGCATCAGCGGCTGACCGCTCATCAGGCCGTAGCACACCATGCCGAGGGCGCACCATGCCAAGACGTAGAAGTTGACCTTGAAGCCCGACATGGGCAGCGGACTCTTGTCCACCACAATGATGTAAAGCGCATAGGTCAACGCCGACACCAGTACCAGCACCACGCCCACAAGGCTCAAGGCGCCGCCGCTGTCGCCCCAGTAGAGCAGCAGCACCCCAGCCAGCGACAGCACGATGGCCGCCACGGTGGGCAAGGTGATGCGCTCGCGGAAGACGAGGGTCATGATAGCGGCCGTCATCACGGGGTAGGTGAAAAGGATAGTGGACGCCACGCCGGCTGGCATCAGGCGGAACGAAAGGTAGAGCGTGAGCGACGAGGCGATGAAGAGCAGCCCGAGGGCGCTGAGGGTGAGAAACTCGCGCCGCGTTACCCGCAGGCTCTCCTTGCGGCAGAGCATCACCACGGCGATAATCACCCACGCCAGGCCGAAACGGTAGAAGAGAACCGAGGGCGTATTCATGCCCTCGGCGTAGAGATTGAGCGCTCCCAGGGGGTTGGTGCCGTAGCACACGGCCGCCCCGACGGCGCAGAGTATACCTATCAGTTTGCGGTTCAAGGCATCAATCGGGTTGGTTGTCGAGCCATCCGTTGCGACCCATCGTGCCGTCCTTGCGGATGACGACGGA
>Ga0256404_1002046_pt1 | contig 45930 bp, 50 predicted proteins | sample RumenRJG_01DNA_FD_185990 | JGI IMG/M metagenome (GOLD analysis project Ga0256404, IMG submission 185990) | Bovine rumen microbial communities from Lethbridge, Alberta, Canada - RJG_01 | ecosystem: Host-associated > Mammals > Digestive system > Stomach > Rumen | place: Canada: Alberta | collected... | reverse complement strand
AGCAAGTGCTGCAGCTGTAGGTTCATTTATAATTCTTAATACTTCAAGTCCAGCTATTTTTCCAGCATCTTTTGTTGCTTGTCTTTGGCTATCACTAAAATATGCAGGTACTGTAATAACAGCTTGTGTTACTTTTTGTCCCAAATAATTTTCTGCATCTGTTTTTAATTTTTGTAAGATCATTGCTGAAATTTCTTGTGGAGAGAATGTATCTCCTTCTATATTAACTTTTTCATTTGATCCCATTTTTCTTTTTATTGATATAACAGTATTGTCTGGATTTGTAACTGCTTGACGTTTTGCAATTTGTCCTACTAGTCTTTCACCATTTTTTGAAAATGCAACAACTGATGGTGTTGTTCTGTTACCTTCAGCATTTGGTATTACGACTGGTTCTCCTCCTTCCATAACTGCTACACAACTATTTGTTGTTCCTAAATCAATTCCTATAATTTTTCCCATAATAAAATTCCTTCTTTCCTTAATTTATATAAATATCTAGCTTAATTAGCGCTTTTATCCATTGTAAGTTAAAATAAATATAATTTATTTTTTATTATCATATTGAAAATTAAAATCTGATAAATTTAAATATGTTTCTTTACCATCTTTTTCGATTACAACATATTCACTGTCTTCGTTTATTAATGTATAGTCTGATTCATAATTAGAAAGTTCTATTAATTTTTCTATATCAGAATCTGTTAAATTTATAATATTTACTGTATAATTGTGACCTTTCTTTATAGGATTAACTTCATTTCCCCATACATTATAATCATTAATTAAATATGCCCTTTTATTATAAGTATTTATTAAATCCCAATCATAATTTGTTGCATAGCCTGTATCAGTAGCTCTATGATGGTATGTTATCTTCATATCATATTTTATTTTTTCTATCTGTGATTCATCTTTTGTTGTAATATCTCCACTTTTAATATTAAAATCAGTGTTTGCATTATTATATATAATAATGCCTAGTATAACTATTGCTACTCCAATTATAATTAATATTATATTTCTTTTATTTTTCATACTTAACCTCCTCCTCAGTTTGCTACTACAACCATGCTATGACGTATTACTTTTGAACCTATTTTGTAGCCTTTTCTATATTCTTCTTTTATTTCTTTTTCTCCTAATGATTCATCAATTACTGATGCAACAGCTTCATGAACCTCAGGATCAAAAGTCTGACCTACTGCTTCTATTTCTTCAACTCCATTTGATTTTAAAACATCTTTAAATTGTTTTAAAACTAGTTCTACACCTTGTTTATAAGCCTCATCTTGAGTTGTAGCATTTGCAGCTTTTTCAAGATTATCTATTACTGGTAAAATTGATGTAAAAATATCTGATACTAAAGAATTATATAAACCATCTCTTTCTTTTGAACTTCTTTTTTTAAAGTTATCAAATTCAGCCATTAGACGTTTTAGTCTATCTTCTTGTTCATCAATCTTCTGTTTTTGAAGAAGTATTGTATCTTTAAGCTTTCTTTCCTCACTGATAGTTTCATTTTCGCTCTCAGATTGTTCATCATGCATTATTTGCTTGCTTTCAATTTCTTCATTTTTGTTTTCTTCTTCCATTTTATCCCCCTTTTCTTTCATTAAGTTTTCTACTAATATATTTCATAACAGAAATAACCTTTGAATAGTCCATTCTTTTAGGTCCTATAATACCAATTGTTCCTAAATCTTTATCACCTACTCTATGCTTAAATGTTACAACGCTAAAGTCTTTTAGCTCTTCTTTGTCATTTTCATCTCCTATGTAAACATTTATATCTTTGGCTACTCCTGAATCTAAAATATCAAGCATAAGTTCTTTTTCATCTAATACATTTACAAAGTTTTTTGCTATTTCTAAGCTTTTAAATTCTGGCAGGTCAAAAGCTTTGTTTGTACCTTCTAAATATATTTTTTCTGATTCATCAATAATCTTATTTATTTGTTCTATTATTGGTTTTATTACGTTTATACTATATGTTATTTCAGATAAAATATATTCCTCCATAGGTTTATCAATTTTAGATAGTGGCTTTCCTTTTAGTTTTGTATTGAATAGGTTATTTAATGTTTCTACCTGACTTCCGAGTAATATCTTCATCATATTTAATAATTGTTTCTTTAACTAATCCACTATCTGTTACTATTACAACCATAAGCATTCTTGTTCCAAGAAGTACAAATTTTATTTCTTCTATAATTTGTTTATCTGTTTTTGGTCCAATTGCTACTGTTGTATAATGCGTTATTTCTGATAAAGTAGTTGTTGTTATTTTTGCCAAATCTTCTATTTCGTTTATTTTAGAATCCAGCTTTGTTTGAATATATTTCATTTCCTCTGTTGAAATATTATCATCTTTTATAAGTTCATCAACATAAAATCTATAACCCTTTTCAGACGGAACACGTCCAGATGAAGTATGGGTTTTATCTAAATAGCCCTTCTTTTCTAATTCTGCAAGTTCATTTCTAACTGTTGCACTGCTACAATCTAGATTGTATTTTTCAACAATAGTTCCAGAACTTACTGGCTCTGCAGTATTAACATATTCATCTATTACCGCTTGCAATTTTTTCTTTTTTCTATCATCCAATTTATCACCTTCTTTTATAGAAGTTTGATGTTTGAAGTTTGATTTTTATTTAAAATACTATCTTTGATGTATTTCTTTTTTAACTTCTACCTTTTTAGCACTTTAGTATTTTGAGTGCTAACTTTATATATATTATACCCAAAATTAGCACTTGTCAATAACAAGTGCTAATTTTTTTTTGTGAATTTTTTGTGAACTTATTTAATCCTTATATTTATACAAGAAACTATCCATTTTTTCTATAAATTCTTTGTTCGTTTTTGTTTGTACCATTTGTTTAATTATTTGTTCTGTTACATCTGCAGTAGACATGCTAGACAATGCTTTTCTTAATGCAAATACTGTTTCTAATTCTTTTTTATCTAATAGCTTTTCTTCTTTTCTTGTTCCAGATTTATTAATATCTATGGCTGGGAATATACGTTTTTCTGATAGTGAACGGTCTAAATGTACTTCCATGTTGCCAGTTCCCTTAAACTCTTCAAATATAACATCATCCATTCTACTTCCTGTTTCAATTAGTGATGTTGCAAGTATTGTTAAACTTCCTCCATTTTCTATGTTTCTTGCAGCTCCGAAGAATTTTTTTGGTTTATGAAGTGATGTTGGATCAATACCTCCAGATAATGTTCTACCAGATGAAGGAACAACAAGGTTATATGCTCTTGCAAGTCTTGTAATACTATCTAATAGAATTACAACATCTTTTTTATGTTCAACTAGTCTTTTTGCTCTTTCTACAACCATTTCTGCAACCTTAACATGGTTTTCTGGTAGCTCATCAAATGTTGAGTAAATAACTTCTCCTTTTATAGAACGTTTCATATCTGTAACTTCCTCTGGACGTTCATCTATTAAAAGAACTATTAGCTCTATTTCTGGATTATTTGTAGAAATACTATTTGCTATTTTTTTAAGTAAAGTTGTTTTACCAACTTTTGGTGGTGCAACAATTTGACCTCTTTGTCCTTTCCCTATTGGAGAAATTAAGTCTATTATTCTCATTGCATATTCATTTGGAGTTGTCTCTAAACGTATTCTTTCTTCTGGATATATTGGTGTTAAATCATCAAATTTTATTCTTTTATAAGCTTTTTCTGGAGCTTCCCCATTAACCTCTCCTACGAATATTAGAGCTGGGAATTTTTCTCCTTCTTTTGGAAGTCTTGCAATTCCTTTTATTTTATCTCCTTTATCTAGTTTAAACCTTCTAATTTGTACTGGAGATACATATATATCTTTTGGTGTTGATAAATAATTCCTTCCTCTTAAAAAGCCATAACCATCTGGCAAGATTTCTAGTATTCCTTCTACTATTCTATCATCTTCACTATTTAATTGGTAGCCTTCCCCTGCTTCTAAAGCAGGCTCTTCTGGTATAATTTCTTCATTTACTAAAGGATAGAACCTTCTAGGTCCTGCGTTTTTTTCTTCCTCATGATTTTCTTCTTTACTTTTTTCTTCAGTTTCATTATTTTTAAGCATTTCTATTAACTCTTCCTTTTTTAATTTTGATACATTTTTTATATTTTGCTCTTTTGCAAATTGACGTAACTCTACAAGTGTTGCGTTTTCTAAATCCATATATATTGCCCCCTTATTTAATTTTATTTTACATTCTAGGATTATTTTTAAAGATTTTTAAATTATTTCCTGATTAAATACATATATATTATACTATATATTTTTTTATATGTAAAGTAAAAATTCCATTTTTTTACTTTTAAGCTCAAAAAAAACAAGGAGATTATTAATTTCTCTTTGTTTTTTATTTTCCTATATCTATATAAACTCTTTCATTTGGCAAATACATACCAAGTTTTTCTCTTGCTATTTTTTCAATATATTCTGGCGAATTCACATTATCTTTCATAGCAACTAAAGAATCTTTGTTTTCTTTTGCTTGCTCAATTTTTTCTTCGTACCTATTAATTTCAGCTTTATATGTAGTTAAAGTTTTTTGTTGTGTTATAAAAATACTTACTATATAGCATATAGCAATGACTAGTAACACTTTCTTATATATTTTTTTTATTATTATCATCTGTTATACACACTCTCTATAAAAAATAAATTCTCTATTATTTTCTTTCTACATAAATTTCTAAAATCCTTCTTTTAAAACATTTTTTTCTTTATTTTTCTTTATTTTTTTCTTTGTTTTTTGTTTTTTAATAAATTTAAAATAACCTTTTTTTATATTAATGACGAAAAATGTAAAAGGTGTAAATATTTTTCTAATTATTTTAAATATAAACCTTATTGGATATAATATTATCTTTATTATTTTATTTAATATATTTTTTATAAATTTTAAAATTTTTACATTTATTTTTATAAAACATTTACTAATAAAAATTATATAGAATAAAAATCCTATACTTAGTCCAAGTATATTATAAATTCTAATTTCACCACTACTAAATCTAAACAAAACAAATATTAGAAATATTCCTGTAATAATCCAAAACAGTATATCTTCAATATATGTAAAAAAATCAGAAGTTTTAAATGTTCTTCTAAAAACACGAAATATGTCGAAAATCATTCCAATTAACAGTCCAGATATTAAATAAACCAAAAGTAAGTATGCCTGATTAAGAACTGTACTCTCCATGTTTTCACCTTCTTTTACATATTAATTTATTTAAATATTTTATTTAAAAATCCTGATGATTTTTTATCCAGTTCATTTTCGCTATATGCAAGATTATAAACTTCTCCTTCTACAATTACTTCAGATGTATCAATACTTAATTTGTTTATTCTTAAATTTTCTCCTTTTATTGTAAGAAGACCAAGCTCTGTTTCTACAATTACAACTTGATCATCAAAACTTAATACATCTAACACTCCAGAAATACTAAGTTTTTCCCTATTTTCTAGTATTAAATTTTGAATTACATTATTTGGATTATTTATTTTTCTTTCATCTATAGCCATATTACTTTCCTCTTTCCCTTAATATATATCTAACTTATATATATTCAGGTCTTGTCTTTTTTAGAACTACTACTATTTTTTAAATGTAAAAGAAGCACAAAAAAATCACGGAATAAAGCGTGATTTTTATTTATTATTTTTTAAATAAGCTTTCATAAACTCATTTAAATCTCCATCCATAACTCCTTGAACATTTCCAACTTCATAATTTGTTCTATGGTCTTTTACCATAGTATATGGGCAAAATACGTAAGAGCGTATCTGACTTCCCCATGCTATATCCATCTGATTTCCTTTTAAATCTTCTATTTTATCTTTATGTTCTTTTTCTTTTAAGTCTAGAAGTTTTGATTTTAACATTTTCATTGCTGTTTCTCTGTTTTGTATTTGGGAACGTTCTGATTGACATGATACAACTATATTGGTTGGAATATGTGTAATTCTAACTGCAGATGAAGTTTTATTTATGTGTTGTCCTCCTGCTCCTGATGCTCTATATGTATCTACTCTTAAATCATCAGGATTTATATCTATTTTTATATCTTCTGTAATTTCTGGCAAAACCTCTAATGATGCAAATGATGTATGCCTTCTTCCTCCACTATCAAATGGAGATATTCTAACAAGTCTATGAACTCCCATTTCACCTTTCAAATATCCATAAGCATATTGACCTTCAACTAAAAATGTTACACTTTTTATTCCTGCTTCTTCTCCTTCTAAAAAGTCTAGCTCTTTTACTCTGTAGCCATTATCTGATGCCCATCTTGTATACATTCTATATAACATTTGTGCCCAGTCGCAACTCTCTGTTCCACCTGCTCCTGGATGGAGTGTTAAAATTGCATTATTTATATCATATTTACCAGAAAGAAGAGTATCTATTTCTAATTTAGAAATTTGTTTTTGTAAATCTTTTATTGATTTACTTAGCTCTTCTTCTAAGCTTTCTTCCTTTTCTAGTTCAACTAATTCATTCATTTCAGTTACATTTTTTAAATAATTCTCAATTTTTGAATAATTCTCTATTCTGGCTTTAAGAGCGTTAATTTGTTTAGTTGTTTTGGTCGACAGTTCTATATCTTGCCAAAACTCTGGATTATTGGTTTTTTGTTCTAATTCTTCTAGCTCTTTTTTTAATTTTGTTATGTCAAAGAGATTCACCTATTTCTTTTAATTTTTTATCTAGATTTGCTAATATTCTTCTATTTTCTTCAAAGTCTAACATTAAATTTACCACTCTCCTTTTTTATAATGCTCTATCCTTTTATAACCACATAATTTTTTTCTGACTTTGTTAAAGATGTGCATCCTGCTTTTGTAATTAATACTGTATCCTCAATTCTTACTCCATATTTTCCTGGCACATATATACCTGGCTCATTCGTAATAACCATCTTTTCTTTAAGAATGTTGTCATTTTTTGAACTAATAACCGGTGATTCATGTATATCTAATCCAACTCCATGTCCAAGTGCATGTACTAGCTCAAAATTATGAAGTTTAAAGTCATTTTCAACCATTTTTGAAATAGTTTTTATATTTGCACCTTCTTTTAACTCTTTTTCTGTTTGTAATTGATTTTTCAAAACTAAATCATATACTGGTTTTATGGCTTCTGGTACATATCCTACAAATATTGTTCTTGTCATATCTGAACAATAGCCATTATAAATACATCCCATATCTATTGTAATTGGCTCACCTACATCTATTTTTTTATCTGTAGGAACAGCATGTGGTTTTGAAGAGTTTTTCCCAGATGCAACAATTGGATCAAAAGAATTTCCTTCTGCTCCGTTTGTTTTAAAGAACTTCTCAATTTCAAATGCTATTTCTTTTTCTGTTTGACCTACCTTTATAAAATCTAAAAGATGTTCAAAGCATTTATCTGTTATATAACATGCTCTTTGCAAATTTGAGATTTCTTCATCATCTTTTATCATTCTTTGTTTTTCAATGACTTTTTCAGTTTCTTGTAGACTATTTACTTTATATTTATGCATAAACTCTTTATATTTGGAATATGTAACATAATCTTCTTCAAAACCTACATTTTCACAGAATAGGAAAAAGTTTTCAAATTCATCTGTAGTATAATCGTTAAACTTGTGCACTATTATTCCAGAGTCGATTGTAAGGATAGAATTTACTTCCTCAATATATCTACTATCTGTTAAAAAGATGTTTTCCTTTCTAGTAATAAGAAGTATTCCTTCTGCTACTATTCCTGTTAAATATCGTATATTTACAGGATTTGAAATAATCATTCCTTGCAGGTCTAACATCTTCATTTTTTCTCTTAGCCATCTTAATTTACTATTCATACAATCATCTCACTTTCTTTATACATTCCTAAAGTGAAAATTTTAAGTAAAATAAATAATAATATGTCAAATGGTACAAGCATAACTATAAATGTTGCAATAACAATAAATGGTCCAAATGGTATGTATTCATCTGTCTTTTTCTTTTTAGTTAATATTAAAGTTACACTAATTATAGCTGCTAAAAGAAATGCTATTAATGAAATAATTATCATATTTTTCCATCCAAAAAAAAGTCCTAAAGCTCCCATTAGTTTAACATCTCCAAAGCCCATTGCCTCTTTTCCAGCTATTGCACCACCAATTAATGTTATTACCAAGAATATTCCTGCCCCTGCACAAGATCCGAGTAGCATATCTATTCCAACATGTATACTTAAAATTCCTTGAACAAATGCAAATATTAAACCTATTTCAAATATACTTAGGTTAAGCCTATTAGGTATTATTTGGAGTTTATAATCAATTATTAATGCAGATAATATCATTGGTGTTAATATAATGTATTTTATTAAATCTATTTTATATATTATGCTATCTTGCCATCCTATAAAGTATAATAATGCAACATATATTGCTGCTGTTACTAACATCAAAATATATTTAGGCTTAAAGTTTCTAAGATATAATGTAAAGAACTCTTTCGAAAATATTTTTTTGTATTCTGGAAGTCTTAAGTTTAACCAATCAACAAATACTCCAACTATTAGTCCTAAAATTCCTATTAATACATAATATACTATACTTATATCGTGAATAAACATTTTTCTTTCCCCTTTTCATTTTTTCATTCGCTAATTTTGATTATTTGTTAAGCTTTTTTTATATTTTTCTATAACAAAGTTTTCAAGTGGTCTTTTTATTTTTGTTACAAGTAAATCCTTTTTTCCAAGAGGTTTTACAAGAATTGAATACATTTTACATCTATTTGCTCCTATTACATCTGTAAAAATCTGATCTCCAACTGCTGCAATATTTTGTGGTTTTTCATGTAATAACTTTCTTGCTTTATTAAACCCTCTTTTAAAAGGTTTAGTTGCAAGATTAAAATATGGAAGTTCTAATTTTTTTGCTGCCATTTCAACTTTATCTTTTTTATTGCTATTTGATAATATACAAAATTTTATTCCTTGTTTTTTTAAATTTTTGCACCATTCTTCTATACCATCTGGCACTCTTCTATCAAAATCCAATATTGTATTATCTACATCTAAAATTATTGCTTTTATATTATTTTCTCTTAAAAAATCAATTGTTATATCTTTTACGCTTTCTAAATATATCTTTGGGTATAAAATCATTTGCTTATCTTCCTTCCAAATTATCTCACACATATCTTATCAATAAGCGTTTGTTTTGTCAAGAGGCTTTTTTTGGAGGGACTGCCATTAGGGACGGGTGCCATTGGCAGTCCGTCAAAAAAAGCATCACTCCTATTTGCAAAATCTATGGTTCCCTATTGTTACAGTTACAGGTCTTGACCATATCCATTTATTTGTTGCGGTATTTGGGTTAAAATAATATATTGCTCCATAAGATGGATCCCACCCATTTAAAGCATCTTGCGCAGCCTTTACTGCTGTACTATTTGGAGATAGATTAATTTGTCCATCATCTACAACATTAAATGCACCTGACTGGTAAACCACGCCCGCTATGGTATTTGGAAAGCTTGAACTTTTAACTCTATTTAATACTACTGCTGCAACTGCTACTTGCCCAGTATATGGTTCTCCTCTTGCTTCACCATATACAAGCCTAGCAAGTAAATTTACATTGCTAGAGTTACTTGTCGTGCTTGAACTTGAACTCGAAGTATATATTCCCATTGCTCTTAGAGTTGCAGGTCCTGCCACTCCATCCTGCGTTAGCCCATTTTTCCTCTGAAAATATTTTACAGCTTCTAGTGTTTTACTTCCATATATCCCGTCAACTACACCATTATAATATCCCCAACGTTTTAATTTTGTTTGTATTTGAGTAACTTCCGAACCTCTTGAACCATATCTTGATAAAGCTTCTACCTCATTATTTCTTAGTAAAATATTATATGTTATAAAAATTAAAATCAAAATTGTAAGTATTGTTATTGGTTTAATGTTTTTCTTAATTTTTGCTTTCATATAAAAAACCTACCTTTATAATTATTTATTATAAAAGTAGGTTTGCCAAAAATTGCAATTTTATACTATTTATTGTTTTTATCTTTATACACATTTATCATATCTTTTATACTCATTTTTGTTCCATAATTTAATATTGCAACAGAATATATTTTAATTGCAACTTTTGCAATTATTAGAATTGTAACAAGTAATATTGCAATTGAAATTATTATGTCTTTTGTTGTTGCAAGTCCCATCATTATTCTAAATGGCATACAAAATGGTGATGATATAGGAAGTATTGATGCAATCATATTTAGGTTACTTGTTGGATTCATCATTGTAAAATAAGATAAATAAAATCCTACTACTGCTAAAATTGCTACTGGTCCATTAGCAGATTGCACATCTTCTGGTTTACTTACTGTTGAACCTGTTAAGGCATAAAGTAATGCATACGCAAAATATCCTAAAATAAAGTAAATAATTGTAATTATTCCTAATGATACTGTAATATTTGAAACGTCAAGTACAGAATTTATTAGATTTGCATCTAAAAATGATTTTGCACTAATTATTGCCGTTCCAACAATTAAAACCATTTGCATTAAACCAACCAATCCTATTCCAAGTGTTTTCCCAAGTATAATTGTTCTTGGACTTGTTGATGTTACCAATGTTTCCATTATTTTTGATGTTTTCTCTGTTGTAATTGAGCTTGAAACTTGGAATGCACAAAAATATATTGCATAGAATAATACTAATGACATAAGCATCATTATAAGCACATTTCCATGAGCTTCTTCCTCACTTGTCTGCTCTAAAGAAAACTCAAAATTTGGAGTAAGTGTTTTTATTTGTTCTTCTGTTAATCCAAGCTTGCTTATTTGCAAATTTGAATACAATGTATTTATTGTATTTACAATATCTTCTGGTACTTCGTCCATCATTGTTATACTTTCCACTAAATATCTTACTTTTATATTCTCATTTTCGTCTTTTTCCAAAATTATTGCGCAGTCAATTTCAGCATTTTCTATTTTTTGTTTTATCTCTTCAAATTCAAAATTTCCAACTTCTATGTCATATCCGGAATTTTCTTGTTTTAATGCTTCTAAATTTCCTTCAAAAATATTTTGTCTATCAACTATTAAAAGTTTTTGATTTGCTCCCTCTCCTACAGCAGATTTTATAATTTTAGGTATATTAAACCCAATTACTATCATTACTAATATTATTATTGTAGAAATTATGAAGGCTTTTCTCTTAAGCATTTCCTTCATTGTAAATTTCATTACTGTAAATATTTCTTTCATATTATTCACCCACCTTTTCTATAAATATATCATTTAATGTAGGTTTCATAATCTCAAATTTATTTACTTGTATTCCATTTGATACAACATTGTTTAAAAGTTTATGAGCAATTTCTTCATCTGCAATTTTTACAGTATACTCATTATTTTTTTCATTTTCTATTTCTAAATTTAATTCTTTTATATAGCTTTCTATATTTGTGTTTACATTTATTTGGGCTCTATTTGCTTTGTAACTTTGTTTTATATCTTTTAAATTTCCTTGTAACACTGTTTTGCCTTTATCCAAAATTAAAATATCACTGCAGAATTCTTCTATGGTTGCCATTTGATGTGCAGACATTATGACATACTTTCCATCTTTAACAAGATTTATAATAATGTTTTTTAATATTTCAGTGTTTACAGGATCTAATCCGCTAAAAGGCTCGTCTAATACTACAAGTTCTGGATTATGTATTATTGCAGTCATAAATTGTATTTTTTGTTGATTGCCTTTTGAAAGCTTTTCAGCAGGCATTTGCAAGTATTCTTCTACTTTTAAGTCTTTTGCCCATTTGTATATTGCTTCTTTTGCCTCCTCTTTTTTTATTCCTTTTAATTCTGCAAAATACATTAATTGGTCAAATATTTTTGTTTTTGGATATACTCCTCTTTCTTCTGGTAAATAGCCAAAGTTAACACTCTTTCTATCAACTTTTTTGCCATCCCAAGTAATTTCGCCTTCATCCTTTTTTAAAATACCCAATATCATTCTTATTGTAGTAGTTTTACCAGCGCCATTTGTTCCAAGAAGACCAAATACACCTGGTTTATTTAGTTCTAGTGATATATTATCAACTACCTTTTTATTTACGAAAGATTTGGATACATTTTTTAATGATAACCCCATAATCATTTCCCCTTTAACTTTATTTGCAAATATAATACCACATAAATTAATAATTAGCAATGGGACATCCATGTCCCAGATCCGTCCCCATGTTCCACCAGTTAATATCAAAAATTGACCATGTATTAAAAAAATATTGAAAAAGAAAATTTTATATTCTATAATAAATTTAATAAATACGAATGGAGTTAAAGTTATGGATATTGAAATTAAAGTTGACGAAAAATGTTCTGAAACAAAAATTATTATTTATACTAATCTAGTAAATGAAGAAATAAAAAACATCATAGATGGAATTTCTTCAATAAATCAAAAATCTTTAAAAGCATACAAAGATGATAAAATGTATATTTTAAATCAAAATGATATTGAAACCATATATTCTGAGAATGGCAAAATATTTGCGCGTTTTAATAATGAAATATATACATTAAAGAATAGATTGTATGAACTTGAATCTATTTTAAACAAGAAAATATTTACTAGAATCTCAAATTCTGAAATTGTAAACTTTAATAAGGTTGAAAACATTGATTTTAAAATTCTTGGAACTTTAATTATTAATTTCAAGAGTGGAAATAAGTCATATGCTTCTAGAAGATATATACCAAAAATTAAAGAATTTTTAGAGGCTTAAACAAAAGAATGTATTATTTATAAAAAAGAAAGGAATGTGATTAAAATGAAAAAACAAAATAATTTTAGAAAAATTATAACTAAATCTTTATTAGGATTTCCTATTGGAATTTCTTTACTTATGATTTCTTATGCAAGCTTATATTTTATTGCTGGAGAGGATGTATTTAAAACTGAAATAATACAATTACAAAATATTCACACATTAATTTTTCAACTTATTACCATCGGAGTAATTTACCTTTTATTCTTCATAATCATAAGCCTATTTGCTTTTCTAAATGAGAATAAAATTACATCTGATAAATATGCAGCTGAACATCCTTTTAAAACATTACTGATTATACTTTTGGGTTACTTGATAATAGTTTTAATTTGTGCATTAATAGGTTCCAAAGTATTTACAAAAAATATAGGAACAATGAATATGATTTCATTTGCGATAATCTCTTTATTCTGTGGAATATATTCTTCTATTAAATCTATTATTGAAAGCGATATCGTAAAGCAAATCAATCAAAAACTAAAAGAAAGAAATGCAAAAAATACAAATTAAGACTAATATTATAGGAGGAATCTACATGGATGAAGAAACTTTAAATAAATTAAATATTATTGCAGATAGAATAATATTAAACGAAAGTAAATCTCCTCTAGACTCTGAATTACTTTTAAATATGCTAAAAAAGATGATAACTGCAAGACTTATAAATAAGCCTAATAATGGAGTTGAAGTTCTTTTAAGCAGAGAGGAAATACTAAAAAGAGTTTTAAATTTTTATAAATCTATAGATACCGAATATTATAGCGAAGCTTTAGACTTTCTTCTTCAGCTGAAAAAAAATAAAAGCTTAGAAATATTTTTTGGTAAAAAAGATGGATTCAAGCAATATCCAGTAACATCTAGTGGTCGTTATAATTATGATTATATATTTGATGATGCTAAAATTTATATTTATCCAAGACCAAATGAGAAAAACAATAAAATAAAAACTCAGAATAAAAATACAGATTTTATTCAAAACTCTGTTACCATTGTACATGAAATAGCACATAGTTTTGATATTAACCAAACAGATGGAGTACTTTCAGAAGTAATAACTGATGACCAAATTCAAATAAGTAAATCTAAAAAATTTAAAGGAATAATAAATAAAATAGAAGAAAATAAAAAAGTAAGAAATATATTTTCTGAAACAACAGCTGTTACCTTTGAAAAATTATATACACAATATTTAATGGAAATGACAGATTATCCTAAAAGTAATATTAGTAGTATTGCAATTGAAAGATTTAATACTTCATTATACAATGCAGATGAATGTTATGATAATTTAAGAATCGCAAAAATAAAAAAAGAAAAAGGTAGAATCTGTAATGATGACATAAATCTACTTATGGAAGAATATAATGAAAGCAGAGAAACTACTGAAAAAAGAATTAAAAGAATTATAAGACAAAATGGACAAATAAATGAAATGAAAAAATATGCAATTGCAGGTCTATTTGCACCAACAATTGCATCCCATTATCAGGCAAATGGAGTAAAAGTATTAAAGCAATATATAGAAGCAGTCAAGAATAATTCAATAGATCAAATATTTGATTTGCTTGAGATCTCCAAAAATGAAAATGGAATTGATACGTTATTTATAAATATGAAGAAACAAATTGAGCCTTACTGTTTTTATCCTAATAAAAAAAATACGATATTAGAAAAATAAAAGGTTTCGTGACAAAGGCAGCGTGACAAAGGGACGGATCTGGGACATGGGGACGGTTCTGTTGTCCGCTTTTAAAGAAAAGCGGACAATAGAACCGTCCCCATGTCCCAGATCCGTCCCCATGTCCCGAAGGTCCTTACGAAGCCTCTTCCTCAAACTGGCTATTGTAAAGGTCTGCATAAAATCCACCTTTATTCAAAAGTTCTTCGTGTGTTCCTTGTTCTACAATATCTCCGTGATTCATTACTAAAATTAAGTCTGCATTTTTTATTGTAGATAATCTATGTGCAATTATAAAACTTGTTCTTCCTTTCATTAAATTATCCATTGCTGCCTGTATTTGCAACTCTGTTCTTGTATCTATACTTGATGTTGCCTCATCTAAAATTAATATTTTTGGATCTGCTAAAATTACTCTTGCTATTGTTAATAACTGTTTTTGTCCTGCTGATACATTACTTGTTTCTTCATTTAGTACCATATCATATGCTTTTGGAAGCGTTTTTATAAAATGATGAACATGTGCTGCTTTTGCAGCTTCTATTACCTCGCTATCTGTTGCATTTGGTTTTGAGTATTTTATATTGTCTTTTATTGTTCCTCCAAATAACCATGTATCTTGAAGCACCATTCCAAACATATTTCTTAAATCTTCTCTTTTAAATTCTTTTATATTTATTCCATCAAGTAAAATAGCACCTTTATTTACATCATAGAAACGCATAAGTAGTTTTACCATTGTTGTTTTTCCGAGCTCCTGTTGGTCCAACAATTGCTATTTTCTGCCCATCTTTAACTTTTGCACTAAAGTCATTTATTATTATTTTATCTTCGTCATATCCAAATTGAACATGGTCAAATGTTACATTTCCTTTTAGTCCGTATGTACTCTTTGGTTCTTTTACATCTTCTACTTCTTCATCTTCTTCTAAAAACTCGAATACTCTTTCTGCTGCAGCAACCATTGCTTGAAGCATTGCAGATACTTGTGCTATTTGATTAATTGGATGTGTAAACTGTCTATTATATTGTATAAATGATTGTATGTTTCCTACTGTAATTTTTCCCTGCACTGCAAAATATCCACCAACAATTGCAACTGCAACATATCCAACATTTCCTATAAATTGCATAAATGGATGAATTAGACCTGATAAAAATTGTGCTTTCCATGCAGAATGATATAACTCATTATTAGCTTTTGTAAAATCTTCAATTGCTTTTTCTTGTCCGTTAAATGCTTTTACTATTGTATAACCACCATAAATTTCTTCTACTTGGCCATTTACATGCCCTAAATAATCTTGTTGTCTTTTAAAATACTTTTGTGAACTTCCTACAATAATTCTTACAATTATTGCAGTTACTGGCAATATTAAAAGCGAAATTAGTGTCATTTGAACATTAATTGAAAGCATCATTATTAAAATCCCGAACTAAAGTGCATATTGCTGTTATTATTTGCGTAATACTTTGGTTTAAGTTGTCTGAGACTGTATCAATATCATTTGTAATAATTGATAAAACCTCTCCTTTTGTTTTTTTATCAAAGTATTTCATTGGTAATTTATTTATTTTTTTAGCTAAGTCATTTCTTAGGGTATATGTTATTTTTTGTGCAACCGATGTCATAGTAAAACCTTGTATTAAAGAAAATAGCGCACTTGTTAAATATAATGCAAGTAGTGTAAGAAGAATTCTTCCAATTTTACTAAAGTCAATTCCGCTTCCACCAGATATTTTACTTACAAGCCCATTAAATAGCTCAGTTGTTGCATTTCCTAAAATTTTTGGACCTACAATTGAAAATATTGTACTTCCAACAGCAAAAATGAAAACAATAATTAATGCTATTTTATAATTTGCCAAATAGTTTTTTATTAATTTTTTAGTTGTGCCTTTAAAGTCCTTCGCTTTTTCTACTTCGCCTTTTTGTCCTCTTTTTCGTCCTCCCATTGGTCCTGGCATTTTTCTGTCTCCTTTCTTTATTAATCTCTATTTCAACTCTTCTTCTGATAATTGTGAAAGTGCTATTTGTTTGTAAGTTTCACAGTTTTGCATTAGCTCTTCATGTGTTCCTTTTCCTACAATTTTTCCTTCTTCTAAAACAATTATCTGCTCTGCATTCATTATTGTACTTATTCTTTGAGCAACAATTATAACTGTTTTTCCTTTTACTTCTTTTGCTAGAGCTTCTCTTAATTTACTATCTGTTTTTAAATCTAGTGCTGAAAAGCTATCATCAAATACCAATATTTCAGGATCTATTGCTAATGCTCTTGCAATAGATAGTCTTTGTTTTTGACCTCCTGATACATTATTTCCGCCTTGAGCAATTTCAGATTTATATTTTTCATCTTTTTCTAAAATAAACTCTTCTGCCTGTGCAATTTTTGCAGCTTTTTCCATTTGCTCATCTGACATTTCATTATTTCCATATTTAATATTTGATTCTATTGTTCCAGAAAATAACATTCCTTTTTGTGGAACAAAGCCAATTCGTTTTCTAAGTTCATCTTGCAAAACATCTTTAACATTAACACCATCTACTAAAAGTTCTCCTCTTGTTACATCATAAAAACGAGGAATTAAATTAACAACAGTCGATTTTCCGCTTCCCGTACTTCCTATAAGTGCTGTTGTCTTTCCAGGTTCTGCTGTAAAGTTGATATCTGTTAAAATTTCAGTATCTGCATCTGGATATCTAAATGAAACATTTTTAAATTCAACATACCCTTTCTTTTCCTCTACAAAATCTAAGGTAATATCTTTATCTTTTATATCAGGAACAGTTTCTATTACTTCATTAATACGTCTTGCAGATACTGCAGAACGAGGAAGAATTATAGAAATCATGGAAATCATTAAAAAGCTTATTACTATTTGCATTGTATATTGAATGAATGCCATTAAATCTCCAACTTGCATAACTCCATTATTTATGTTTTTAGCACCAACCCATACAATTAAAATTGTTATAGAATTCATTACAAGCATTAAAGCAGGCATCATAATACTCATTGCTCTATTTACAAAAATATTAGTTTTCATTAAAGTCTTATTTGCATTATCAAAACGTTTCTCTTCTCTTTTTTCAGTATTAAATGCTCTTATAACAGGAATACCAGAAAGTATTTCTCTTGATACCAAATTTAGCTTATCAATTAAATCTTGCAATTTTTTAAATTTTGGCATAGCTATTGTAAATAGTAAGAAAACAATAAATGTAATTATAGCTATTGCAAGACCGATTACCCATGCCATTGATGTATTACTATTTGTTAATACTCTAATAAATCCACCTACACCAATTATTGGAGCATATATTACAACTCTAAACAGCATTCCAATAAGTCCTTGAATCTGTTGTATATCATTTGTACTTCTTGTAATTAGCGATGCTGTTGAATATTCCCTAAACTCTTTTCTAGAAAAACTTATTACTTTTTTAAATACTTTCTCTCTTAATGTTCTTCCAAGTTTTGCCGCAGTTCTTGCTGCAAGTAGCATAATTATAACTGCAGCTGTCATACTAATTAAAGCTATTGCAATCATTTGAAGTCCAGATACAAATATATAATTGTTTTGAAGTTTATCTGTATCTATTCCAATTTGTTTATATTCTTCTTTTACTGCCATAATTGCTGCTTGTTTTAAAATAGATTCGTTCATAGTTTCTAGTTTTTCTTCTGCCTGGGATAACATTTGCTCTAATTGTTCTTCTGGCATTTGTCGTATAAGTTCCATTATTACATTTTCATCAATTTCACTTATTCCTTGCATATCAGTGGTTATCATCTTTTTAAATTGCTCTTGAATTTCTTTTGTATTTATTTGAGATAGCATTACTATTGGTTTTGCTATAGTTTCATCTAACCACTCTTGTTCTTCTTTGTTTAAATTATTTTTTATGTATAAATCCTGATTCTCAATTACAGGATATTCTTCTTTGTATTTACTATATTCTTCTTCTGACAAGTTTTTTTTCTCTATTAGTCTGTACTTACCTAAAATCTCCTCATCTTGTTTTGTAAAAAGTAAAAGATTCTCCATTTGGCTTTTTCTTATAACATCAGGTGCTGCGTTTTCTATTCCACCTTGCTGAATACCCACATTTACAATTCTTGATGTATAATCTGGCAGAGTTAAATCAGTCCATGCCTGAATGCATAATAGTAAAACAATTACTATCACTGATACTATAGATTCTTTTAAATTCATTAATAATTTTAACATCTTATTTTCTCCTTGAAATTTATATTAGCTTTAAAATTATATGCATTTTTTTGGTAATTGTCAATTATTTTTTGGATCTTCGTAATATGGGGACACACTCCAAAATAATAATTTCAATTCCGTAATATGGGGACACACTCCAAAATAATAATTTCAATTCTAATTATTATTTCGGTGTGTGTCCCCTTTTTTATTTCGGTGTGTGTCCCCTTTTTTGTTATTTCGGTGTGTGTCCCCTTTTTTGTGTGTCCCCTTTTTTGTGTGTACCCTTTTTTATTCTTCCCACTTTGGCACATACTCTTCTTCATGTTCTCCAAGTTCTTGCATATAACCATTTTTAAAGTCTAGCAAATAAAAATATTGCTCTATTTCTTTGTATTCTCTTTTAGTTAGTTTTCTATTAATTAAGACATCTTCTTTTGCCTTATATGTTGGAAAATATTGTGCCATTACATTTATATAAATATCTTCAGGAAGATTTTCTTTTATCCACCTTAATATATTTTTTGTGTTTTGCAAATGATTTGGAATAACTAAATGCCTTATCATTACTCCCTTTACAATCATTCCATTTTCATCAAATTTTGGCGAACCTACCTGCTCTATCATTTTGAGTATTGCTTTACTTGCAATGTTAAAGTAATTTGGTGCTTTAGAATATTTTATAGCAATTTCATCTGAATAATATTTTAAGTCTGGTAAATATACATCTATAAAGCCTTTTAAATCCTCTATTGTTTTTTCGCTCTCATATCCATTTGAATTATAAATTATAGGAATTGTTAAACCATTTTCTTTTGCAATTTTTATTGCTTCTTTTATTTGATATGCATACATTGTAGGTGTTACTAAATTTATATTTTCTGCTTTGTTTTGTTGCTGATTTAGCATAATTTCTGCAAGTTCTTCTATTGTAACCTCTCTAAATTTTTTATCGCCTTGGCTTATTTCATAATTTTGACAAAACATACAATGCAAATTACAATGTGCAAAAAATATAGTACCTGAACCATTTTCCCCACTTATACATGGTTCTTCAAATTTATGTTTCGAAACAAGTGCAATCTCAATTTTATTTGTTGCTTTGCAATTACCAATTTCATTTTCATTTCTATTTATCTTACATTTTCTTGGACAAATTTCACATTTATTTAAAATTTCTAACATTTTCTTTCCTTCTTCTTTCTGAACAAGGGGACGATTCCGGACAAAGGGACGGTTCTGTTGTCCACTTTTTCCCCCGGACAACAGAACCGTCCCTTTGTCCGGAATCGTCCCCTTGTCCACCCTTGTCCATCCATTCTTGTTCTAAATATTTTACCATAAATTTCAAATTTTTTGTACTATTTTCTATAATTTGTGTTATAATTGTGCAAGTATTTTTATGGAGGTTTATTATGGCATTTATAGAAAAAGAATTTAAAATAACAATTAGAGATATAAATAATAATTTGGAATTAACAAACAAGGCAATTTTATCTTTTTTTGAGGATATTGGAGGACTTCATTCTGATATTGCTGGATACGGTCTAAAAGAAATTGAGAAAACAAGATTAAGTTGGGTTCTTTTAAATTGGAAAGTTAAAGTATTAAAAAGATTAAAATATGGAGATTTAGTAAAAGTTAAAACTTGGTCTAGAGGTGCTGTTCGCGCTTGTACTTTTCGTGATTTTCAGCTTTATAATGAAGATGGAGAATTATGTGTTATTGGAACATCTAAATGGACATTAATTCATTTAGAAAAAGGCCTAGTTAGATTAACTGATGAAATTCTAGAAAAATATTCTGCTGAAAATAAATGTGTTTTTGAAGATTACGGCTATAAAAAATTAATAGAACCTACTGAATATTCAAATATTTATAACTACACTGTTTTAAGAAGAGATATAGATATAAATAATCACATGCATAATTTATATTATTTAGATTTAGCTTATGAAGCTCTTCCTAAAGAAATCTATGAAAATTATACTTTTGATAATATTGAAATAATGTATAAGAACGGTGCAAAACTTTATGAAAATTTAAAATGTTTCTATTCTATGCAAGGTAATGAACATTTTGTTACTATAAAAAGTGAAGATGAAAAAACTCTTCATGCTATTGTTAAACTATTTTAAATGAGCATTATAAAAGAGGATGTACTAAAATATTTTTTAGGACATCCTCTTAGATATATTATATTATTTTTAATTCTTCACTATTTTCGTTTATATATTTGCATATCTTTTCTCTTCGTTCTGGAGTATATTTATCACATCCTGCATAGTATTCATTTATATTTTCAAGAGTTGAATATTTACGAAGAACATATTCTCCATCATTTTTCTGTTCAACACATCTCCATTCTGGGATTTTATCTTTTACGTCTTTTTCAAATACTATTCTATTCAATAAATTTAATAATACTTTTGCTTTTCCAGATCTTTTATCATGTGCAGCAGAGCCATTTGTTCTAGACAAACATTCTCTATATGCAGAATGTAATTGTAACTCAAAAATATATTCTGGATTATCAATATACTCAAATTTAATATGTTCAGCAATATAACCATTCTGTTTTTCTTTATGTTTATATCCTTCTGGAATAACTCTTATATTTAATCTATCCAAAATTTCATTGTTTGTCATTAAAATTTGACTAAACTCTTTTACAAACTCTAATGCACATAAATCTTCATATTTTTGTTTTTCATCTTCTAAACGTTTTAACTCGTTTTCAGAAGTTTTATCATTACTCTTTAATAATTCAATCTTTTTTTCTATTTGCTTTCTACATTCTATGTATTCGATTAATTTCTCACTTTTTGTTTTTATATCGTCTGGAACATTAATTATTTGTAGTTTCATTCCCATTAAATCTTTTATTTTTAAATATTCAGATGGATTATTTAAATTTTTTCTTTTTACTGGTGTAATCTGATCTATAGATGACCATCTAATAAGATCATCCTTAAGCATTCCTGTTTTTATTACCTTTTTTTCTCCATATTTTTCATCTAATTCATTTTCTAAAAACTCTCTATTCTCAATATTTTCTTTTCTAAGTCTAACTTTTAATATTCTAAGTAATGCTGTTTTAGATTTTTCTGGAATTTCTTTTGTACTTATTATTGAATCAATATCATTTAAATTTTCTATTTCCCCAAATAATATTTTTATTACCTTTTCTTTTTCTTTTCCCTGCATAGAATCAATAATTTGTTTACAAAGCTCTGTTTTTTGATTATCTGTTATTCCTTCTATTGCATATAATTTACATAGCCTTTCTATCTCCATGTTATGTATTTTTATTCTCATACTCATATTTGATTTTTTTCTACCCTTTGGAGGTTTTATTACAACATTTGGATACATTTCTTTAAAGATTTTTGTAATTTGCACAAATGTATCATCAACTCTTTTTTCATATTTTTCGTCATTTTTTAATCCTAATTGGTATTCGTAAGCCTGCTCAACATTTGATTTATTAACTTTATATCTTTCTCTTAAATTATTAATTTCCATATAATTTATTCATCTCCTATCTCTTTTTTACTGGAAATTATTTCTTTTTACCTCATTCTTTTATTATACAACATTTTTCAATAAAAGTCTATATTTGCAGGAAATATTATTTACATAACTTTCGACATTTTTTATTGTTTTGTAACAAAAAATTTCCAATTTTCATAGTATATACTATAAAACTAAAAAAGGAGGAAAAAATAATGTATTGTCGTAGATACAAAAAATACTGCATGCAAAATAACTATGATGAAAATATGGTACAAAACACTTGTAAAATGTGTGGAACAACAGCTGATTATTATGCTCCAAGCGCAAATAATGTTGCTAACATGAATGTAAATACAAATTATAATGACTATAATGAAAAATCATGTGCTTGTGGATTTGAGCAAGAAGATTCTGTATTTCCTGAAAATCCAGTTTTAGCTCAAAGCTATGTTCCTTATCAAAAACTAAATAAGACTTTTGTTCCATGTGTTGGTTTAAAAATGGGAACAATTTTTCCTGAACTTGTAAGTCCTTATGTACCTTATCAATCATTAGAAGAAATTGCATTCATCAAAGCAATGAATGATGTTAAGGAGGGATGTAACAAATGCTAGAAGAAGAAAATAGAAATTGCGATTGCAACACAAACAATAATTGTTGTCAAATAAAAGATACTCCAGATATTCCTATGTATTCTTTTAAGTTTAATGAAATATCTGATGATAATGATACTTGCAAAGAAAAAATGGAAACAAAATGTGAAATGTTACAAAAGATACGTTGTTTATCTTTTGCTGTAGTTGAACTGGCTGAGTATTTAGATACTCATCCTGATGATAGAAAGGCTTTAGCTCTTCATAGAGAATATGCAAATAAACTCCACGATTTAAAAGATAAGTATCAAAGAGTTTATGGACCATTGACTATTAATTTTCCATGTAATAAATGGAGATGGCTAGAAGGCCCATGGCCTTGGGAAAGGGGGAATTGTTAATATGTGGACTTATAATAAAGTTTTACAATATCCAATTAATATAAAATGTCCAAATCCTAAACTTGCTAAATTTATTATTTCTCAATATGGAGGACCAGACGGAGAACTTGCCGCTTCTTTAAGATATTTATCTCAAAGATTTGCAATGCCTGATGAAAGAGCAAAAGCTATTTTAAATGATATAGGAACTGAGGAACTTGCCCACTTAGAGATGGTTGGTTCAATTGTTCATCAATTAACTGAAGGTGTAACTCCTGAGCAACTTGAAAAAGCAGGACTTGGTCCTTATTATACAGACCATGGTGTTGATGTATATCCTGTATCTGCAGCTGGCACTCCATTTACTGCTGCATATATTGCTGCAAAAGGTGACCCTATTGCAAACTTGCAAGAAGACCTAGCTGCAGAGCAAAAAGCAAGAGCCACTTATGAAAAATTAATTGATCTATGTAAGGATGATCCTGATGTGATTGCACCTCTTCGCTTCTTACGTCAAAGAGAAATTGTTCACTTCCAAAGATTTGGTGAAGCTTTAAGAAATATTCAAGAAAAACTTGCTGAAAAGAAATTTTATACTACAAGCTGTAACATGAAGATGTGTGATAACGATTAACTAAGCTAAGCGACATGCTTGCCACACAATAAAAAACAGTTATCGAATTTTTTCGATAACTGTTTTTTATTGTATATATTCACATATATTAAATTTTAAACTTTCTCTTTTATTTTTTTGTCTCCATTTAACACAACTTTTAATGCTTCTTCTGTTGTCTTATCTTTATCAAATTTATTTATAACATATATAAGAATTGCAACCACAATAAATATTGTTATATATAATACAAAACTTTTCTTTAAGTCTCCTACTGCTATATTTGCACCTGCAAGTGTTGATGATACAACAGATGGTGTTCTTGCAAGAGTAGATATTATAATAAATCTTCTAAATTTAATAGGTAATAATCCTGCTATATATACAAGTAAATCTTTTGGTGTACCTGGTATTAAAAATAATGCAAGCATGATATATTCTATTTTTTGAGGGTTCCTAAAAAGTTTACTATTTTCTATTCTATTTATTCTTTCTTTGTCTGAAAAATTATATACAAATTTTCTTCCTAGTTTTCTTACCAGCCCAAATATAAGCATTGAAACAATACAGCTAGATATTAATATAAATATTGTTCCCCACCATGCTCCATAACACATTCCTGCCAATATTTCTATAGGTTCACCTGGGATTATAAATAGAAATATTTGGGCTACTTGAAGCCCAAATAAAATTAAAACTCCACCTATTCCTAAGCTATTCACCTTATCTTTAAAAGCAATTTGTCCATCTCTTGTTGATAAATTTTTCATAACAGGAAATAAATATATTAACAATCCTATTATTACTACTATTGCTATAATTGAAAATACTATTTTCCACAATTTTATTTTTTTTTCATTTTTTTGTTCCATATAAACTCCGTTTTTTATTGTTTTATTGCTATCATTAACTCGTTTTGGTCAACTTTTTTTATCTGATTGTTGTATTCATATTCGTCTCCTGTAAAATAAACTTTGTAACCTTTATTTTCAAAGTAATCTTTATTCACATCTAAAAACTCTTCTGTGTCTTCTGCAGATAGATTACTTTTTACTCTTAACTCATAGAATGTATATCTGATAAACTCCTTATTCTCGTTTATTTTTTTATCAATATATTCTGTAATAAATTTCATTGTCATTTATATCACATCTTTCTTTGATAATCTTTCATATATACTCTTCTTTTGATTTTTTATTTTATAAATTATATATCTTATGCGTATTTTTTTCAACTTTTTTTCAAATTTTTCATTGTTTTTTTACTTTTTAAAATTTATATTGATTTTTTTTACGTTTTCACTTGACTTTTTTTAATTTCTCTGATAAATTGTAGGAAACTAAAGATTACAATCTTACCTAAGGAAGGGGTGAAATAAATGAATAAAGCAGATTTAATTAGTGCAATTTCTACTAAAACAGGTGCTTCTAAAAAAGCTTCTGAAGTTTCTTTAAACGCTATCACAGAAATTATCTCTGATGAGTTAAAAAAGAAAGGTAAAGTTCAATTAGTAGGATTTGGAACATTCGAAACAAGAAAAAGAGCTGCTAGAAAAGGAAGAAATCCTCAAACTGGCGCTGAAATTAAAATAGCTGCATCTACAGTTCCTGTATTCAAACCAGGAAAAGCTTTAAAAGATAAAGTAAATAAAAAATAGAAAATATTTTAGCCAAGATATTTAATATCTTGGCTTTTTTTATACATTAAATCTAAATAATACAACATCTCCATCTTGCATTATATATTCTTTTCCTTCAGATCTAACTAAACCTTTTTCTTTGCAAGCTACCATTGAGCCTTCTCTTACTAAATCATCAAATGAAACAACTTCTGCCCTTATAAAACCACGCTCTATATCAGAATGTATTTTACCTGCCGCTTTAGGTGCCTTTGTTCCTTTTTTTATTGTCCATGCTCTTACTTCTGGCTCTCCTGCTGTTAAAAAGCTCATAAGACCTAATAAGTCATAGCTTGTTTTTATAACTTTATCAAGTCCTGATTCTTTTAATCCTAACGCTTCAAGCATTTCTTGCTTGTCCGTATCATCTAGGCTAGATAATTCTTCTTCAATTTTTACGCAAAGAGGAATTACTTTTGCTCCTTCTGTATTTGCAAATTCTTCGACTTGTTTTACCATTTCATTTTGACTTGCGTTTGCAATTTCATCTTCTGAAACGTTTGCAATATATAGCACTGGTTTTGAAGTTAATAGATATAAATCTTTTAAAGATTCTTTTTCTTCATCAGAAAGTTCTACTGTTCTTGCACATTTTCCCTCTGCTAATATGGCTTTTATTTTTTCTAAAGCATCTATTTCAAGTTGTGCTTTTTTGTCTGCTTTTAATCTTTTTTTAGCACTATCTAGTCTTTTATCCACAAGTTCCATGTCTGAAAAAATCAATTCTAAATTAATAGTTTCTATATCTCTTAATGGTGATATACTTCCATCAACATGTACTATATTTGAGTCTTCAAAGCATCTTACAACATGTGCTATTGCATCAACCTCACGAATGTGTGATAAAAACTTATTACCTAGTCCCTCTCCTTTACTTGCACCTTTAACTAATCCAGCAATATCTACAAATTCAATTATTGCATGTGTTGTTTTTTCAGGATTATACATTTTAGTTAATACATCTAATCTTTCATCTGGAACGGGAACAACACCAATATTGGGTTCTATTGTACAAAATGGATAATTTGCACATTCTGCCCCTGCTTTTGTTATACTATTAAACAATGTAGATTTTCCTACATTTGGAAGTCCAACAATTCCTATTTTCATTTATATTCCTCTTTTCTTCTTTTAAATACTTGAATTATTATACAACAAAAAAGCTATGCATGCAAGCTGTTTTAGCATAAATAACAAAAAGCACAAGCTAAATAAAATCTATCTCGTGCTTAAATTATATTTAAAAACTATGCTCTTGGATGAGCTTTTTTATATACATTTTTTAATCCATTATCTTGAAATTGCATATAAACTTGAGTTGATGATATATCTGAATGTCCAAGCATTACTTGAATATCTTTTAATTCTGCTCCATTTTGCAAAAGATGAGTTGCAAATGAATGTCTTAATACATGAGGCGTTATATCCTTTGTAATGTGTGCTTGTTCTTTATAGTATTTTACTATTTTCCAAAATCCTTGTCTTGTAAGTCTTTGACCATTAACATTAACAAATAAAGCTTTTTCTTCTTCATCATGTATTAATACTGGTCTTGCTTCTTCTATGTATTCTTTTAATGCTTTTAAACACATAGTTCCAAGTGGTATATTTCTTTGTTTTGAACCTGAGTGGCAAATAACATAAGCGTCATTAAGTTTAACATCACTTACGTTTAATGATATAATCTCTGTAACTCTCATACCTGTTGCATAAGCAAATTCTAACATTGCCTTATCTCTAGTTCCTTTTAAATCGACATCTTTAGGTTGTTCTAATAATAATTCTACTTCTTGAGATGTTAAAACACTTGGTGTTCTCTTTTCTATCTTTGGTGATTGTATATGTGTTGTAGGATCTTGTTTTACTTTTTTACTTCTAATTAAAAATTGGTAAAAAGAACGAATTGAAGCTAGATTTCTAGATATTGTTGATGGCTTTTTACCTTCGCTTTGCATATATTCTAAATATTTCTTTATATCTTCTTCTTCCATCCTTGAATAGTTTAATTTGTTACTATCTAAGTATTTTCCATAATAAATAATATCTCTTCTGTATGATTGTAAAGTATTGTCTGATGCTTTCTTTTCATTTTGAAGAAATTCTAAAAAAAGTGTTAATTGTTTTTCCATTGACTTCAAGCTCCCCCATAAATTATTTTTTACTTACGTAAACTGTATATGTTATATCAAATTATTAAAAAAATGTAAAGACATTTTTCCAAAAAAATATATTTTTTTGGATATATTTTTTTAGAATATTTTATAGTTAACTTCAAGCTAAAATTTTAGAAAAAATTTATGCATGTATCTATTAAAAATCCAGAAATATAAACTTCTACAAATGAAGCTATCATTAAAAATACAAGCATAAATATACAGAAAAATGTATGTCTTATTATCTCAATTTTTATGTTTTCTATTCTCTTGTTTTTTATAATTGATTTATATAAATTACTACCACTTACTGCTATTGATAGAATAGCTGGTATAACAAAAATATTTTGTAAGAATAAGCTTAAGAAAACAAATTCTGTTCCTTTTCCCATTCCTAGTGTAAAAATAATTGACGATATTGTATATCCCAAAGAAAATCCTTTGTACCCTATTAATATGTAAACTACAGGAAGTCCTACAACACTACATCCTAAAAACCATAGACATAATGTAAATAATATATGTTTAATCATTACGCTTTTAAAAACACTAGCATATTCTATCTTATAACTATCATCCTTTAAGTACTTAATAAATGTTGTTATTGTTTCATTAATTTGATTTTTTGATTCATCTTGAAGGTAATTTACAACAATAATACCTACTACTATTCCTATGAGAAAAATTGTTGCAATAATTAAATATTGTTTTATATTATTAAATACGTATTGTTTCATGTTATAAAAAAAAGTTTTTTTACTTTTCTCGTGTTTCCTCATATATCCTTCCTCCTAATGTTTTCTACATAATGTCTATTCAATAAGGGATATTTTTAGAACACAAACTAAGGTCACGGGGACGGAAGAAAGACACGGGGACGGAGAAGAAAGACAGGGGGACGGAGAAGATGTCTTAGGCTTTTAAGAAAAAGCCTAAGACATCTTCTCCGTCCCCCTGTCTTTCTTCTCCGTCCCCGTGTCTTTCTCTTTTCTCCGTCCTAGCTTATAAACATTGCGTCTCCAAAGCTAAAGAAACGATATTTTTCTTCAACAGCATGCTCATAAGCCTTCATTATATAGTCTTTTCCTGCTAAAGCTGACACTAACATAATTAAAGTTGATTCTGGTAAATGGAAATTTGTAATTAGCGCATCTATACATTTAAATTTATAACCTGGATAGATAAAGATATTTGTATCTCCTTCTACCTCCTTTACAAAGCCAGCTTCATCTGAAACTGATTCTAACACTCTGCATGATGTTGTTCCAACTGCTATAACACGTCCTCCTGTTTTTTTTGTTTTGTTTATTTTTTCTGCATCTTCTTTTTTTATGTAATAATGCTCTGAATGCATGTCATGCTCTTCTATATTTTCTACTTTTACAGGTCTAAATGTTCCAATGCCTACATGAAGTGTTACATTAGCTATTTCTACACCTTTTTGTTTTATTTTTTCTAGTAATTCTTCTGTAAAGTGAAGTCCTGCAGTTGGTGCAGCAGCAGATCCTTCATATTTTGCATACACAGTTTGATATCTATCTCTATCATCTAATTTTTCCTTTATATATGGTGGAAGAGGCATTAGACCTATTTTATCTAAAATTTCATTAAAGATTCCATTATAAGAGAATTTTACTTTTCTATTTCCACCTTCTAATACATCCAATATTTCTGCTTTTAAAAGTCCATTTCCAAAGCTTACTTTTGTTCCAACTTTTAGTCTTCTACCTGGATGAACCATTACTTCCCATATATCACCTTCTAATCTTTTTAAAAGGAGGAATTCAATATTAGCATTTGTTTCTTCTTTTTTTCCGAATTAATCTTGCAGGTATAACCTTTGTGTTATTTCTTACTAGACAGTCTCCTGGTTTTAAATAGTCTAATATATCTTTAAAAATTTTATCTTCTATTGTCTTTTTAGATCTATCTAGCACCATTAATCGAGATTGATCTCTGTTTTTTATAGGAACTTGTGCTATTAGTTCCTCTGGTAAATTATAATTAAACTCTGTAACTTTCATATTTAATTTATGCTAGCCATATTAGGCTAGCATATTCTCACTTTCCTTTCTTTTTCGTTAATTATTATGTTTCTATTGTTTCATTTAGTCTTTGTTCTTTTATCATTTTATTATTTTTTATTATTGAAAATAAATCTCTTATTTTATGCCATACACCATTTAGTTCTTCTATAATATTTTGAGGCTCTGTAAATACCCTTAATTCATGTGAATATGAAAAATCTGTTGTTTTTGCAGGTTTTTTAGTAAATATATCTGATGGCAATCCTATTTTTCCTGATTGTGTTGTTATATTTTTGTTCATATAATCTCTATACCAATCTCTTAATCCTGTTAAATTTTGCATTTTATAACCATATTTTTCATTATCATGTAGCGCTGGTCTTTCTTCTCCATATTCTTGTGCATTTCTCTCCAATGTATGTAAAAACTCATGCACTAAAACCTCTTCTGGAAAAATATTAATTCTTGAATCATATTTGTATACATAGTCATAATCACTATCTGGAAGTCTAATATTTGAAAATCCAATATTCCTATAGTCCATATATCCAAGACCTATCCAATCATTTACAAGATTTTGACTGCTCTGGTTCATATTTCCAAACCTAAAAGCTATAAAAACATGATCATATTTTCCTTGCTCTATATATTGGTCTAGTACATTTCTTATATCATTGCCAGAAACATAATAACCATTTTCTTCATCATGACTAACAAATTTAATTGGAGTTTGTGTTTCAACTATATCATATTTAACTTTCATTTTTCCCAAGCTTAGTTCTGACATACTATTTTGGAACATGCTCATACAGGTAGAAATATCACTTTTATCTGAATCAGTTAAATTTAATTTTAAATTTTTGTTAACTCCGTTTTCTTCTACCATTACATCTATATTGTCAAATAATATGCATAAGAAATTCCATGTATTGCTTTCATCTGCGACACCTGCCTGCATTTCAAAATCTGAAAACCATGCTGTACCGTTTGCAATTATCTTCAATTCCTCCAAGTCTAAATCCAACGTCAACTTGTGTTCTATTTTTAGAATTAAAATAAAATGAGATATCGGTCCAATCACTTGTATCTTTAACATTATTTGATTTTTCTGATGTATCTGCAATACATATATGTGCCCCACTATCAGAATTTCTTTTTGTTCCTTCTACATTTTCAGTTTTTATTTTGCAAGATACTTTATATGAAGTATTTGGAACCACAGTTACTGTTTTAAAAAACATGGCATCATTGTAGTCCTCATTATTTATCTTATAGCTATCATAATCTGAAAGTCTATTTTCACTATCTCTTTCAAATTTAGTAATTCCATGAGTATGCTCAGCTTTTGTAAATTCATTAAAATTATATTTCCTATAAATCTTGTAACCTACAATTAAAACTATTATTATAAATATTGTGCTAATTATGTCTTTTATTTTTATTGTTTTTTTATTTTCCATGAATCTTCCTCCTTTGTAATCTTTTTTTATTATAGCATTTTAACTGTTTTTCAGTCAATAGGAAACGAAGCAAAATGTTTTATTTTGCTTCGTTCTTACTTTCTATAACTTTTCAACTTCTATTTGAAGTTTTTCACCATTAATTGTAGTTTCAGTGTAATTTGGTCTTTGCATATTATAGAAAATATTATCTGCTAGAGTATCTACTTTAATTTGTTTTTCAAATTTCTTTATAACATTTTCTAGCATTTCATTTTCGTCAACATATAGATTGATTCTATCTAAAACTTCAAATCCAGATTCTTTTCTCATATTTTGAACTTTAGATAAAACTTCTCTAATATAACCTTCTTCTTTTAAGCCTTCTGTAATTGTTGTATCTAGTACAACTCCAATTTCTCCTTCTCCTGCAAAAGCAAATCCATCTTTTCCTTGCATTGTTATTAGTAAATTGTCTTGATTTAGTTCTATTGTTTCGCCACAAATTGTAATTTCTTCTTTTTCACCTTTTTGAATTTTTAATGCAAGTTCCATTTGATTCTTTTTGCTAAGCTCTTGTTTAATTTGAGGAATTAGTTTTCCATAAGTTCTTCCTAAGACTGGAAGATTTGGCTTAATTTCAAAATTTACATACTCCGACATTTCTGCTCCAAGTACAACCTTTTTGATATTTAATTCGTCTTTAACAATTTCTCCATAATATTCTGGAAGTGCTTTTACTGAAATTAACATTTCAGATAATGGTTGTCTATTTTTTATATTTGATGCATTTCTTGCACTTCTACCAAGCTTAACTATTGTATATGCGATCTCCATTTCTGCTTCTAATTTTGTATCAATTTTGCTTTCATCTACTTCTGGCCATGTACATAAATGTACACTTTCTGGTGCTTCCTTATCTAAGTTTGCAACTAAGTTTTGATATATTTCTTCAGTAATAAATGGTACAAATGGTGCTGCAACTTTTATTAGTGTTGTTAATACTGTATATAATGTAACATAAGCTGATATCTTGTCGTCTGTAAGCTCTGTGCCCCAATATCTTTCTCTATTTCTTCTTACATACCAGTTTGAAAGTTCATCTGTAAAGTCTTCTATTTCTAATGCCGCTGATGTTATATCATATTTTTCAAGTTTTTCATCTACATCCTTAACAAGTGTATTTAACTTTGAAATAATCCATTTATCCATAACATTGTCTGATTTATGTTCTTTATATTCAAGTGGATTAAATTTATCTATTTCTGCATATAGAACGTAGAATGAATATACATTCCATAATGTTGATAAGAATTTTCTTTGTGTTTCTTCTACATCTTTGCTAGAAAATCTTGTTGGAAGCCATGGTGCTGATGCAGTATAGAAGTGCCATCTTGTTGCATCTGCTCCAACTGAATTTAGTACCTCAAATGGATCTACAACATTTCCTAAATGTTTAGACATTTTTAGTCCCTTACTATCAAGCACGTGTCCTAAAACTATACAGTTCTCAAATGGGTTGCAATCAAATATACATGTTGAGATTGCAAGTAATGTATAGAACCATCCTCTTGTTTGATCAACAGCTTCTGATATAAATTGTGCTGGAAAGTTTTTATCAAATAGTTCCTTATTTTCAAATGGGTAATGAAGTTGTGCAAATGGCATTGAACCTGAATCAAACCAACAGTCTATTACTTCTTTTTCACGTTTCATGTCTTTTCCACATTTAGGACATGTTAAGTGAATTGGATCTAGGTATGGTTTATGTAGTTCAATATCTTCCGGAACATTTTGCCCTTTTTCTTTTAATTCTTCTCTTGATCCTATACATTCCAAATGTCCACACTCACATCTCCAAATAGGAAGTGGTGTTCCCCAGTATCTATCTCTAGAAATTCCCCAATCTATAACATTCTCTAAGAATTTGCCGAAACGTCCTGTTCTAATTGTATCTGGCATCCAGTTTATTTTATTATTATTTTCTAATAATTTATCACGAACTGCTGTCATTTTTACAAACCAGCTCTCTTTTGGATAATATAGAAGTGGTGTATCACATCTCCAGCAATGTGGATAGCTATGTGTAAATTTACTTGATGAGAATAATTTGTTTTGTCTTGCAAGCCAAATACAAATATCTTTATCACAAGTTTTAACAAATCTTCCTGCCCATGGCTCTACATCTTCTACAAATTTTCCTTCTTTATCAACAAGGTTAACAAATGCTATCCCATTTTGTTTAGATACAAAGCTATCATCTTCACCATAAGCTGGTGCAATATGAACTATTCCTGTACCATCGTCAATAGTTACATAGTCTCCATGAATTACAACAAATGCTTTTCCTTCTGGTTTTGCAAATGGCATAAGTTGCTCATATTTCATTCCTAAAAGTTCAGTTCCTTTAACTGTTTTTAATTTTTCATAAGGAATATCTTTTAAAATTGTATCAACTAGTGCCTCTGCTAATATATAAATTTCTTCATTTCCTTCTTCTTGTAATTTTCCATCGATAATTGGTTTTTCTACTTTTACATAAGAATAGTTATAAGCCTTATTTATACAAAGTGCTAAGTTAGATGGAAGTGTCCAAGGTGTTGTTGTCCATGCTAAGAAATACACATTATCTTCGCCTTGTACTTTAAATTTACATGTACATGATAAATCTTGAACATCTTTATATCCTTGTGCAACTTCATGAGATGATAAAGCTGTTCCACATCTTGGGCAATATGGCATAACCTTATGTCCCTGATATAAAAGACCTTTATCCCACATTTGTTTTAAAGCCCACCATTCAGATTCAATATAATCATCATGATATGTAACATAAGGTTTTTCCATGTCAACCCAATATCCTATTTGGTTAGTCATATCCTCCCACATAGAAACATATTTAAATACACTGTCCTTACATTCACCAATAAATTTTTCTACTCCATAATCTTCTATTTGTTGTTTCCCAGAAATACCAAGTTTTTTTTCAACTTCAAGTTCAACAGGAAGACCGTGTGTGTCCCAACCTGCTTTACGAATTACGTTGTAACCTTTCATTACTTTATACCTTGGTATAATATCCTTCATAACCCTAGTTAAAACATGTCCAACATGAGGCTTTCCATTTGCAGTTGGAGGTCCATCATAAAAGGTAAAATATCTTTTTCCTTCATTAATTGCAAAGTTTTTCTTTATAATATCTTTCTCTTTCCACATATTTTGAACATCATGTTCCATTCCAACAAATCCATTTTCTTTAAGTTCAACTTTTTTATACATTTTATTATTCCTCCTTTTTTTCGGTGTAATTTTCTATTAAATCTTCAGCAAGCTCAAATCTATGTTTTTGACCTGTTACGTTATCTGGTCTTTCTGGAATTTCTTCTAAAAACATTTTCTCTGGTCTTACCCATATTCTTCTTCCATCTTCTCTTTCGTATAAAGGCTTATATATTACTAGTTTTTCCTGAGTTTCAGAATCATAACCTATTCCTTCAACAAAATAGTAATTCCCCTTAAAGTGACGATAAGCTTTCCAAATTTGCACATCTGCCATTTTTATCTCCTCCTTTTTTATTCAACTTAATTTAATTATCTTCTTGGGCTCATAACCCGAAGTTTTTGTGTAATTATATTATAAACAAAAAAACTCTATTTCATCCAAAATATAGGACGAAATAGAGTTAAAGTTTCCGTGGTACCACCTAATTTGAAAATGGAGTATTGTTTTGGTATCTCTCCAAATAGTGTTTTTGAAGCGTATCCATAAATCATCCATTTTCCACTTAATTTTTCTTTAACGCAGAATTACGTTTAAACTTAGTTTTCATTTTATTAAAATTATTATTTATGATGAATTTCAGCCTAAAAACAACATAGGTGATAACAAATAAGATAGTTTCTTACTAGAATTTCAGCGCATCTTCTAGCTCTCTTTCAAAGGCTTTTTTTATTTGTGTTGTCCTTGTTATTGTCTTTTTTTATTTCAACTGCAATCTATCTTATCACTTTTTTTTGAAAATTACAAGAGATATTTGAAATTTATATCACATTCTATATAATCGTTGTTAACTAAAATCTATTTTCCTAAAAACATTTGCACATAAATTTTCCCGTATTTTGAGCCATTTATTACACCAACTCCTGTATAATTATAACTACCATTTAAAATATTTGCTCTATGTCCTGGTGAGTTCATCCAAGCTGTTACTGCTGCTGAATTATTTGAATTTCCTGCTATATTTTCCCCTGCCGATTTATACGAAACCCCAAAACTTTTTAACATATCAAATGGTGAGCCATAGGTTGGCGATGTATGAGAAAAATAGTTGTTGTTTACCATGTCTTGAGCTTTTATCCTTGCAACTCTTTGTACTTCCATATCAACTTTTAATGTAGATAACCCGTTTTGCAATCTTTGCTGATTTATTAAGTTAAATACCTCTAGCTCATCTGCAGTAAGATTTGAAGTATTTGTATTGCTTGCTGAACCTGTATTTCCACCAGTTGAACTTCCGCTTCCGCCAGTTGTTCCATTACTTTTTGGATAAATAGCTTTAACATATTCTTTACTTACAGCCCCAACATAATCTCCTTCTATTTGTACAATATACCAATTACCTACTCCTGCAAATACACGTATATATGAGTTTTTATATACTCTTGCAATTACAGGATAATTTGTTCCGAGGTCCGCTTCTTACATTTAAGCTACTTGCTGTAACAAGCCCTGTTGAAAAATCAAGCTTATAATAATTTTGCATACTAAATGATGTTGTAAGTTTTGTGAGTAATACAATAAATATAACAATTGTTAAAACTATTAATATCGTATTCTTTTTTATTTTAACTAATCTCATAAAAACACTCCCAATAAAATATATTTACTAAATTTTATTAGGAGCAATTTGTCCTTTATGACACATTTTGGACGCTTCTTTTTTCTCATTTTGAAATATGTTACATAAATCGGGACACACTTAATGTGTCTATTCTAACATATTTTTCACATTCTAGTCTTTCCTTAAAAAAATTTTCTAACTTAAATTTATTTCTAATTAAATCTTCTTTTTCCGATTTTTTTAAAGTTTTAATTGCATATTCTAATTTTGATGCATGGACTCTATCTTCTGATTGCCACAAAGCCTCTAGATTCTTTGCTTTATGTCTTTTTGTATATTTTGCGCATTTATCATTTTGCATAAAATGTTCTTCCATTCTTCTTTCAACATCTGTAGTAATTCCTGTATAAATCGAATTATCTTCGCATCTTAACATATATGTATAATACATTATCTTCTCCTTTTGATGTTTTTTTGCTTCGTCCCTAAAACATCACAAAGAACATCAACTTAGTTCTGATTTATTTATTTTTATTGTTGTTGGTCTTCCATGTGGACATGTATATGGATTTTGAAGGACAAGCATATTTTGCAACAAATAATCAACTTCACTTTGTGTTAAATCCATACCTGCTTTTACTGCAGCTTTACATGCAACTGTTGCAATAAATCTTTCTTCTACATCTTTTATATTTGTTCTAGAATTTGTTATCATTTCATCTAAAATATCCATAAACATTGCTTTTGTATTTGTTTTTTCTCTATAATCTATATTAGGTATTCCGTTTATTTTGACTGTATTCTCTCCAAAAAAATCAATGTCATATCCTGTCTTTTTAAATAACTCGATATTATCTTTTACAAATTCCGCTTCTTTGTGTGTTAGTTCTATAACTTCTGGTATAAGTAGCATTTGTGTATCTGAGTTTACTTTATTTTTATAGTTTTCTTTTATTTTTTCATATAGAAGTCTTTCATGTGCTGCATGCTGATCTATTAAATATATGTCATCTTCAATTTGCACAATTATATATGTTTTAAATGATATTCCTATAAATTTATAATCTATTTTTCTTTTTGTTTCTCTTTTTCTAAGTTCTTCATTTTCATCATTATTTATGATTTCTTTATTTAGCTCATTTTTAAATGTTTCTTCTTTCTGTATTTCGTTTTTTATATTCACGGCATTTGCTTGTTGTTTACCTTCAATTTTACTTTTCCAGAAATTATTATTTTTAAAATGATTTGTTAAAAAATTAAATTCGTTTGTTACATAGTTTTCTTTTTTAGAGGATGATTCATTGTTTCCAAGAAATTCTTCATTTAAAAGTGTACTTTTTATTGCTCTATACATTATTTTGTAAATTTCATCTTCGTTTTTAAATCTAACTTCTATCTTAGTTGGATGAACGTTAACATCATACATATTTGCAGGCATTTCTATATTTAAAATAAAAAATCCATATTTTCCAATACCTGTGCTTCCTTTAAAAGCTTGATCTGCACTTGAGGATAGTGTAGCATTTTTTATATTTCTTTTATTTAAAAATATAATTTGATCTTTTCTTGTATCTTTTGCAATTCTTGTGTTCCCAACAACACCAGTTATCTTTATATTTTCTTCTTCGTAATTTACATCAATTATATTTTTTTGAATTTCTTTTCCGTATATTAGGTAAATTACATCATGTATATTACCACTTCCATTTGTTTGAAAAACTATCTTTCCATCATTTATTAGTTTTATTGAAACGCTTGTGTTTGAAAGTGCTATTTTTTCAACTAGCTCTTTTATATATCTAAATTCAGTTGCATCTTGTTTTAAAAATTTATATCTAACAGGCACATTAAAAAATAAGTTTTCAACTGTTATACTTGTTCCAACTTGAGAAGCAACTTCTTCAATATTTATAATATCTCCTGCTTCTGCTTCTAGTTTTATTCCATAATCTTCATCTTGCATTTTAGATACCATCGTAAGTTTAGATATTGCTGTAATACTAGCTAGTGCCTCTCCGCGAAAGCCCATTGTATATGTATTTTCTAAATCCTCAACTTTTCTTATTTTACTTGTTGCATGCCTTTCTAATGATAGTCGCATGTCATCTAGTTTCATACCTTTTCCGTTATCTGTTACTTTTATAAAAGTTTTCCCACCTTTTTTTATTTCTACAGTAACACTTTTAGCCCCTGCATCTATTGAGTTTTCAACAAGTTCTTTTACAACATTTGCTGGTCTTTCTATTACTTCTCCTGCTGCTATTTTATTAATTGTTAAATCATCTAATAGTACAATATTTCCCATTTTTAATCCTCTTTCTACTTAATGTTTTCTTTTTTTCAAAGTGAGAAATCGGAACCGTCCCCAATTCTCACCACTCTCTAATTCTTTTACTTATATCTTTTAGGTATTTATCAATTTCTTTATAATTTGAAATATAACTGTTTACCAATTTGTAAAATTCTTTGCCATGATTAGGGTAAACTATATGGCATAATTCATGTACAATAATTGCATCTACTGCATCTTCGTTTAGCATTATTAATCTACTTGAAAAATGCAAGGCTTTTGTTTTAGGCACGCAACTACCAAACTTTGTTTTTGCATCTTGAACTTTAACACTTGTATATTTTATTCCTGTTTTTTGGCTCCAATACGGAAGTCTATCATTTATTATGGCTTGTGTATTATTCTTGAATATTCTTCTAAGTGCTATTTTTACATTTTCATCTATTTCTTCTTTTTTTATAAAATTTGGAAGAATAATATTAAATGTTTTTGATTTTTTTTCTATTCTAATACTGATTATATCTTTAGAGTGGTATAAAATATTTACAGTGTAGTCTTCTCCTTTATATAAGAATTTTTGTCCTGTTTGCCATAATATTTCTTTATTTTTATTTTGTTCTAAAATATTTTTATATTCCCTATAAATAATTGGCTCATTGGTCATTAGAAAAATATCTACATCACGTTTTGAAACAAATTTAGGTTTAGTAATAATTAATGTGTTATCACGAAAGAACATTTTCATTGTTTTAGCTGTTTTATATTCTTTTATATCAATTGGAATATCTAAATCTTTTATTTTTAATAAGTATTTCATATTATGGCTCCTATGTTTTTTCTACATATATTATAATATTTCAAGAAAAAAATCAAGGATAGAATCAAAAACTCACACATTCTTTATGCTTTCTATTACCTCTTTACATTCTTTCCAATTTGCAATTTTTAGTTCATTATATTCTTTATGAAGTTTATCTAAAATAATAGGTGTTTCATCTTTTGAATCTAAATCTGTTATTATTATATCTTTTATAAACTCTTCTTTTCCATAAATTATTCTAAATAAAACTGAACGTAAAAATCCTTCTATTTTATTTTCCTGATTTTTAACTGCTATTATCATATAAATTCCATCTGATCTTAACCTTGTATATGTAAAAATATTTATTATTGTTTTTATTATTTCAAATAAACCATATAAAGCTAATGTCCAAAGTACTGTATTAAAAATAAAATTTTCCATATTTACTATCATCCCTTCCAATACATAAACCTAACCTATAATATGAAAAATTTAATTTTTTAGTGAATATATATCTCTCTTGACATTTCGATATTTTATTGTATAATATTAACATAACTTATTAACTATATATTCGCATTACAATTGTAAGGGGGTATATTATGAACGTTAAATGGGAGTTATTTAACGAAAATTTTGGGACAGCAAAGTGTGTTGCAGTGATGAAAAAAGAAGATGGTACATGTATATTAACCGTGTATGAAGAGCGGAAATTTCATGTAGCTATTCCTTCTAAGCCATTTTCCTTTATTGGAATCTCATATTTCCCTAAAATTGAAGAATGGGATTATGTAAGGAAAAAACATAATAATGCAGTTTTAAGCAACAATATGATGGCTAAGAAATGTCTCGAATATGCCTGCAATGATTTTGAGAAGAAGTTTAACGAGAATGTTAAATCTCTTCTGGAGCTTCTGTCTTAAACACAAAAAACAAGCATCTCTATTTAGAGGTGCTTGTTTTTATATATTATTTTCTTAAACTAAATCCTTGTTTTTCAAGATTAATTATTATTTTATCCAAAACTCGACTTATTTCTTCATCAGTAAGTGTTCTATCATTTGCTCCAAATTCAAGTGAAAATGCAATACTCTTTTTATTTTCTTCTAATCCTGAACCTGTATAAACGTCAAATACATCGCTACTAACAAGTAATGAACCTGAAGCTTTTTTTATAAATGTAGCAATTTCACCAGCTGTAATGTTTTTATCTACTACTACTGCTAAGTCCTTCTTCACACTTGGGAATTTTGATACTTCTTTGTATTTCATTTTTCCAACTTTTTTGCTAAGTAGTTTATCTAAATTTATTTCCATTACATATATTTCTTCTTTAGCTTTGTTTGGATGCACTCTTCCAATAAAACCTACTACATCATTATTTACAGAAATTGCTGCTGATTTTCCTGGATGGAAAGCACCAGGAATAGAATCATTTACTACAAAACTATATCTATTGGCATATCCTAAATAGTCTAATAGCTCTTCTGTAATTCCTTTTATAACATAAAAATCAACTTGTTTTTTATTTACTCCTAAATAGAAGTCCCCTGTCATTAAACATGCTATTTCCTTTTCTTCTCCATATTCATCTTGTTTTTTATAGAAAGTTTTTCCTATTTCAAAGATAGAAACATTTTTATTATAGTGTGCTTTATTGTATTCATAAATTTTATATAGTGATGGTAAAATTGAATGTCTTAAGGTATTTCTTTCCTCTGTCATAGGATCTAAAAGAGGAATTATTTCAGTATCATCTTTTGTAAAATCTTTTGCTTCTTTATCATTTACTAATATATATGATAAAGTTTCATTTAATCCTAAGTCTACCATTTTATTTCTAATTTGTCTTGTAACTTTATCGTAGCTTCCTGATTTTATTGGAAGTTCTGGAATCTTTCCTTCTATATTATTTACTCCATATATTCTTCCTACTTCTTCTATTAAGTCTTCTTTTATTCCAATATCTAATCTTCTTTTAGGAACTAAAACTGTTATTTTTTCATTATTTTCTTTGTATTCGAATCCAAGTCTTCTAAATACATCTAAAACTGCATCTTTTGGAATATTTGTACCCAATACCTTGTTTATATCGTTGCATGTTATATCAATTTTTGTTCCTTCTAAACTAACATCTGCCTCTTCTACTAATCCACCAACAATTTCAGCATCTGCATATTTTTCTAGTAAATTACAAGATCTTTCTATTGCCATATAAGTTCTATTTGGATCTAACCCTTTCTCAAAACGCATGCTAGCTTCACTTCTTAAAATATTTTTTGAAGTTTTTCTTATTTTTACAGAATCAAATATTGCAGCTTCTATAATAATATTTTTTGTTTTTTCTGTAATTTCAGTTTCTAATCCTCCCATTACACCTGCTAAACCTATTGCTTTTTTTCCATCTGAAATTACAATGTCATCTTTAGATAAAGTTCTTTCTACTTCATCTAATGTTGTAAGCTTTTCATTTTCCTTAGCCATTCTTACTTCTAACATTCCGTCTAAAGTATCTGCATCATAATAGTGAAGTGGCTGACCAGTTTCAATCATTACATAGTTACTAATATCTACAACATTGTTTATTGGTCTTATTCCAGAAGCTATTAGCCTATTTTTTATAAATGTTGGACTTTCTTTTATAGTTACATTTTTTACTTTTTTAGCTAAAAATATTGAACAATTTTCTGTGTTTCTTACTACTTTAAAACTATCATTTATATTCTCACTATTTTCTTTATGTGTTAAATCTATATCTTTAACTTTTTTATCATATATTGCTGCAACCTCATGTGCCATTCCTAAAATACTAAGCAAGTCTCCTCTATTTGCAGTAAGTTCAAAGTCTATAACAGCATCATCCATTTCCATGAATTTAATAGGGTCTTCTCCAACATTTGCTTCTATTGGTAATTCATGGATTCCTTCTTTATCTTCTTTACTTAAAAATTTGCTTTCTAAACCAAGCTCTGCTATAGAACATAGCATTCCATTAGATTCAACACCTCTAATTACACCTTTTTTTATTTCTCCACCTGGAAGTTTTGCGCCAGGAAGAGCAACTATAACTTTTAATCCTTTTCTTACATTTGGGGCTCCACATACAATTTGTAAAATTTCCTTACCAACATTTACTTTACATACATGTAAATGGTCTGAATCTGGATGCATTTCACACTCTAAAACTTCACCTATTATTAAATTTGTTGCATTTAAAAGATTTTCAGCACTGTCATATTCATTTCCTACATTTGTCATATCTTCTGCCAAAGTTTTTACATCAACATCTATATCTACATAGTCTTTTAAAAAGTTTGTACTTAATTTCATTATTTATCGTTCCCTTCTAAAATATTAATTTAAATTTTAGTCCATTCGATCAAATTGTGTTAAGAATCTAACATCATTTTGATATAATAATCTAATATCTGTTATTCCGTATTTAAACATTGCAAGGCGGTCTAGACCTGTTCCAAATGCAAATCCCGTATATTTTTCAGGATCATAGCCATTCATTTTAAGTACATTTGGATGTACCATTCCAGAACCTAAAAGTTCTATCCAACCTGTGTTGCTACATAAGCTGCAGCCTTTTCCTTGGCATTTAAAACATGTTACATCTACCTCATAAGAAGGTTCTGTAAATGGGAAATAACTTGGTCTAAAACGTATATTAGTATTTTCACCTAGCATTTTTTTCATAAATATTTCAAGTGTTCCCTTAAGGTCTGCAAGTGATATTCCTTCATCTATTACTAGTCCTTCTACTTGTGCAAATTGATGTGAATGCCTAGCATCATCATCTCTTCTATATGTTTTTCCAGGACAAATTACTCTAATTGGAGTTTTTTCTTCATTTGCCATCATTACTCTTGCTTGAACTGCTGATGTTTGAGTTCTAAGTAAATACTCAGGTGTTACATAAAAGCTATCTTGCATATCTCTTGCAGGATGACCTTTTGGAAGATTTAATCTTTCAAAACAATATTCATCTGTTTCAAGTTCTGGACCATCTACAACATCATATCCCATTGAAACAAATAAATCTTCTACTTCTTCTATTATTCTGTTTAATGGATGTTTGCTTCCTCTTTTTACTTTACTTGCTGGAAGTGTAATATCTATTTTTTCTGTTTCTAATTTTCTTCGTAGTTCTTCTTCTTTATATTTGTTTTCTTTTTCAGTTATAGCACTTTCAAGCTCATCTCTAACAACATTTACCAAGCTTCCAATTATTGGTCTTTCTTCAGGAGTTAATCCTCCCATTCCACGTAATACTGCTGTAAGTTCTCCTTTTTTCCCTAAGTATTTTACTCTAATGTCATTTAATTCTTTTGCATCTTTTACATTTTGCAATTCTTCCACAGCATTTTTTCTAATTTGTTCAATTTGCTCTTTCATTAAATTATCATCCTTTCTCAAAAAAACTCCCCCTACAAATAGGGAGAGCATACTTCTCACGGTACCACCTAAATTTATTAATGTTTAATCATTAACCTTATTATAGTTGTAACGCTAGACAAGCGCCATTTCCTAATCTTAACATTTATCATTTAATTTCAAAAATGGTTCTAAAAAGTGAAATTTCAGTAATAGATATAGGAATGGCTTTCAGCAAATTACCATTCTCTCTTTTTCTATATTTGCTCTTTACCTACTTTGCTTTTTAATTGAATTTATTTTATTTACGTATATTATATTACCATATTTTTCTTTTGTTTACAAGTATTTAAAGAAAATAATTTCTTATTGTATAATTAATATGCTACACCTTTTAATTCTTTTGAAATTTCTTCATAGTTTGGCATATATGTTTTAAGCATGTTGTAAAATGATTTTGTATGATTTTTGTATTTTAAATGGCAAAACTCATGTAATATAACATAATCTATAGCATCTCTTGAATACATAACAATATCAGGATTTATTGTTATTTTTTTGTTCTCACATTTTGCAAGTAAAAATGGATTTGTCATTCTTAATATTTCATAATCTTCTGGTGCCATATCTAGCATTATTCTTGTTTTTTCCATTGCTCTTTCTATTTCTCTTTCTGCAATTTTATCGTACATTTTATCCATTAATGTTGTTATAATTTCTGCATTTCCCATGTTTTTAAATTGATGTGGTAATATAACTTGTATTTCATTTTTGTCAATACTTAAAGAAGGTATTTTTACCATTTTATATTTAACTGCTAAATCGTAATTTTTACCTAATACTTTTACTGTTTGAATTTTGGTAAATGATTCTTTTTCAGATTCTGCAATTTTATTTAAAATCCATTTTTTCTTTTCTTCTATTACTTTTTGTATTTGCATATTTGTTACATACCAAGGAGCGTTAATTACTACTTCTCCATTTTGCACACAAACACTTAAATTGCTTGTTTCCATCTTATTTACTGTATACGTTATTACATTATTTTTATTAAAAAATATACTCATTTTACCCACTCCTTTTAAAATTTTTGTTCTTAAAACTCTTGTTCGGTTTCGATGAATATATTTTATATTTTTATTTTTAATTTGTCAATACTTTTTTAAAATTTTTTCAAATTTTTGTTCGTAATTTTAAAAGATTAAAATGGCCGTATTTAGACCACGGTCATTTCAATCTTTTTTTAGTTTTTGATAATTATAAAGCTTGCATTTATTTATTTTTTTCCTTATTTCGTTTATCATTTATAATAGCCATTTCTTTTGGAGTTATTAAATTTACATTATTCTCTTTTGCCCATGTAACACATCCTTTAAGAACTGTATTTAAAAATACTCTTGGCACTTTTACAAGCATTTGACATGCATCATCTGTAAATTTTACCTCTGGATCTATTCTTGATGCTGCATATTTTACTGAATCTAGTCCAACACCTTTATTTTTAGGAATAGGCATTGATATCGGTCTTCTAAATTTTGAATACCAGAAATTTTTACTATCTCTATATCCATAATCTACTGGGACTTGTGGAAATCCACCTGAAGTAACTCCATTTATAATAGTGTTATAATATTTATCCTTCATTAAAATATTATCTATTTTTAAAATAAAATGTGCTCCATACTCACTAGTTATTCCATTAAAATTATGATATGGTCCATTATATTCTTCCTGTATTTTATCGTCTTGAGCATTATCTAATTCTTTAACCCATGTGCACTCAAATACTTGATATGCCTCTTTTACTATTTTAGGATATTGCTCACTTGTATTTTCTCTTGCTCTTTTTCCATCAACTAATGTATAAAGGCAATCTTTCATTTTTTCGTCTGTAGTTTCTCCAGGGAATCCAAGCCTTACTGCTTCTTTAAAAAACTTTTTATCATGTGTAATAAAGTTTAAACTACATTTTCCATTTCTAAGCAAATTTTTACATGTATTTGAGCTATTTCTGCATTCTAATACCATTGCATAATAGTCTTTTCCTGCAATGTAATATGGAAAACAAAGTGAATATGATCCTATATTTGTTTTTCCGTTCTCATCTAATGTTGCTATTTCTATTGTTGGCATTGGGAAAAAACTTGATGTTTGATAAAAATTATCAACTATCCTCATATTCTTAAAGCCTTCTAATTCTTCAATTTTCTTAATTTCTTCACTCATTTTTTTATTCTTCCTTTCTTTTGTTTTTTCCAGTCCCATTATAGCACATTATTTTTCTTATTACAATTAATATGTTATTAGTTTTTCATCGTAAAATGTATAAGTGTCAATGATGTGAAACAAAAAAATATAAAAATTTTAATATAATTAAACTGCATATCCTATCTTTCCCAATATTTCTAATTTCGAGCGTTTTTCTTTCGGTGTTAAGTATCCTAATACT
>Ga0256404_1002045_pt1 | contig 45943 bp, 38 predicted proteins | sample RumenRJG_01DNA_FD_185990 | JGI IMG/M metagenome (GOLD analysis project Ga0256404, IMG submission 185990) | Bovine rumen microbial communities from Lethbridge, Alberta, Canada - RJG_01 | ecosystem: Host-associated > Mammals > Digestive system > Stomach > Rumen | place: Canada: Alberta | collected... | reverse complement strand
TCATAATGCAACAAGATGGAAATGCTATCCATGAAGATAATATATGTTTGAAAATGGAGTGGTTTCGGATGAGGAAGAAATGTGACTAGGAAGTTTTTGGACTACTGGCTGGAGAATTACAATACTTTAGAAAGAGATTTTGGAATGGATGTTTGGGAGGGGTTGGAACATGTGGAATTCTGGATGGGGATTGTGGATAGGATAGTTTTTCCGTGAGATGGGTGTGGAATTTTTCCGTGAGTTTGGAGAAAAAGAAAAGACAATATTCCATCTCAAAAATCAGAACATTGCCTTATAATCAAATCTGTAATTCCCTCTATACCGCTGCATCTTCCCCACTTTTCACATTCGTCACCACGATCTTACACTTTTTCTTCTTGGTAAAATCATAGCTCATGGTAGTGGTATTGCCATAATATTCCCAGGTAGTCATGCCTGTTTTTTCACCATCAGCCACAGCACCTTCTCCATAAAGTTTTGTAATGTTCTCGGAAATGGTATCATAGATTTCCTGTCCTTTCTTTACACTGGAAGCTGTAGTCTGGAATTCTGAATACATCAAGGTACTTCCGTCTGTAGAAAAATGATAAACAGACTTTCCCTTGTAACCGTAGTATTCGGTATCATTGTAGGTGTAGTCAATCATGGCACCGTTTTTGGCTTTCTTGTCTGGTTTGCCGCCCAGTTCCTTCTTTAACTCCTTGAAGGATAATCCGTAGTCGATGAATGGGTAGGGATCATCTGGGGGAGTTGGGGTTGGTTTTTCGGTTGGGGCGGAGGTAACTTGGGCCGTTTGGGTGTTGCTAGGGGTTGAGTTTGTGTTGCTGCAGGCGGTTAGGGATAGGGCTGCGGCTAAGATGAGGATTTTTGCTACATAGTTTTTAACCATTTTTTGTTTCCTTTCTATGTTAGAATTTCCTTGATGTTATATACTTGTATGCTGTCTACGCATTCAGAGTTCGCCATGCCTGATGCCTTTTATTTTGGTTTCTTCATCGTATTTTTTACTTATTTACAGGCACTAAATCCTCTTTTAATACACAAAACGTGTCATTGTTACCAGTATTACATTTATGACACAAAGGAACAATAAACCATCTATGATCCGTTCCTTTCACTTTTTTCACATGAGCACCATCTGTTGCCGGATTTTTACAATCTTTACAAGAACAAACAGAAAATTTTTTGTTTGCTTCTTTTTCCCAATATTCTTTCCATGAATGGGAACCTTTCGGAAGAGGACTGTCATCTGTTCCTCTTAGATTTTTTACATCCACGTATGTTTGTGCTTGAATGACCTTCCTTAATTCACTCTCATAAATCATGTTATCCCACTTTCTTATCATTTTTCTGAAAAAAGGAGCATTGCTCTCATCTCCAAAGAGAGAGTGCAATGCTCTAATTGTATTACTCAGCTAATTATGTGTTTCGCATTCGCAGTGCCTGACACCTTTTATGTTCCAGTAACTACTAGGATACTGAGGATACTGTAATTACACCCTCGGTGGCTGTTACTGCTATAGTTCCAACATCTGTTTTTGCATTTTTACCACCTACCAAGTCAGTAATTGCATTTGCTTTAACAGAAATCGTATTTGAAGAACTAATCACACTAGTTCCAAGTGCTTTAGCAGTAAATGTAACAGTTAATTTTCTTGCATTTTGATCATATGCAAACGCAATCTTATCTCCATCTACACTACTGATTGCAGATGCCAAATCCGAAGAATCAACACCTTCAAAAAGTACATTAAAGAAACTTTCTTTTTCGGTCTTAGTCATGGTAGACAGATCCACTGCACTTGATCCAAATTTGTAATCGCCTACATAAACATCTTCGCTAAATGTTAATGCTAAAGCTGTTCCTTCTGAAGCCACAGCACCTGTAACTTCTGGAGCTGCATTTAATGCACCAACAACATCTTTTGTCTCTACTGTAACTGCTGTATCAAAGTTATTCTTGATTGTATTTGCAGGTGTAAAGGTTAGAGAACCTGTACCGCGTAGGAAACTGTTATTAGTTCCATTGTTCGAAGCATTGTTAAATTTAATGGTAACTACATTATTTGAAGCACTAACCTGTACGGCAACAGCTTCCTTAGCAGTTGCTGGTTTTTCAAATCCTGAAATGGTTCCTACTTTATCAATTTTTAATGTTCCAGTTGTATCTAATGTAGCCGTTGTTGCGCTTCCAACAGAACTTGCTAAAATTGACTGGTTAAATGTTACAACCAATGTATCATCATTTTTATTCAAAACACCATCAGCTGTTGCGTCAGTTAATACAGCATTCTGAACTTTTAATCCAGTTGCAACAGTTGCTGCTACACCAGCTATATTTTCAACGTAATATGTACCGTTTGCATCGGTTATCCAATTTGTACTATCATTACTTACAGAATTGTATTTTTTAGTTCTAACAACAGTATTATTTGTTGTTGAAAATACCTTTCCACCAGCCGGAGTAACCCTTGCAACAACAGCATTTTCTCCATCTAAAACAAAGCTCAATTCGCTACCTGTAAATACTGTATTTCCATTTACGATTTCAAGGAAGTTACCCAGTATATTAGAAGTATTTTCAACTGTATTACCTGCACCCTGTTTAACATTTCCATCAAATACAACTCTCACAACATTGTCGCTCAATACTTCAGCAGATACAATCTGTGCACGGAATGGCCATGCAACTAAACTACTTGCGATTGCTTTTGACACATTTTCTGAAGCAGTTGGGCGTTCTACAAGTTTTTTACCTAAAACACTTGTAGACTTATATTCTGCTTTCTTAGCAACCCTTACCTTTACAGTAGCTTTGTTTGTCTTAGCATTTAATGTATCATCTAAACCAATTACTAAATACTGTGAAGCAGTAGATGCACCACCAAGAGCAACACTCTCTAAGGAAGCTGATTTTGCAGCCTTCCAGTTTGTACCATCTAATGTATATTCAAAGTCAGAAGCATCTACACTACCAAATGCAACACCTGTCTTTACATATAATGATGTTGCGTCTTTCACATAAGTAGCTCCTGTTGTGTCATAATCAATTGTTGGAGGAACATCTGCTTCTGGCTTAAATTCTGCTGTTGTTTCATTTGAAGCTAAACCGTTTCCAATTGCACCTACACCATTAGGTGTCTTACTTCCGTCAAGGATATTTCCAGCTGCGTCAGCAACTGTAGTTACGCTTGAAGAACCAACGATACCAACCTTTATAGTGGTTTGAGCTGGATCTACAACCTTACTACTATTGTATGGGAATTCAATAAATACAGTCTTTCCATCAGTTGATGCTGTTAATGTTGCTGAACTTGGCAATGCTTCATATGTGCCAGTAGTAATATATTTAATTTGATATGCAGATGCATTTGTTACAGCATTTTCGCCGGATGTTTTCATTGCTTCATTAAATGTAATGGCAATTTTATTATTTCCGTCATTAGCAGTTGCTGCTGCGTTTACTGTTGCATCATTAACATAAGGTTTTGTAGTATCTGCCACAACAACATTTGTATCAATGAATGTTGTCATTACATCTCCATAAGTGTTCTTTACATCTTTTACTGTCAATGTGTATGTACCTGCAGCAAGATCCCATTGAGGAGATTTAGAAAGTGTTGTCTTATAGGTTGATGTTGCTTCATCCTCAGTGTATTCTACATCAACACCAGCTAAAGAAATTGTTTCGCCTTTTGCATTTTTTAATTCATAGTTAGCTGGATTTGCTGCATCACCTGCTACGGAACTATTCTTCATTGAAGATTTCTGCATTTTAGAATTGAATGTCACTTCAATCTTATCATCAGAGATTACTTTTACTGATACAGAAACAGCAGAAGCAGCTTCTACAGTTACATCAGTAAATGTTTTTTCTACTACATCATATCCATAAGCATCCTCTACACCTTTTACTGTAAAATCAACTTTACCTGTTGCAATAGAATCAGCAAATGTATATTTTAATGTGTCAGAACCTTCTAATTCTACACCTGTTGAAGTTTTTGTAGTTGTTCCCTGTTTCCAGGTCAATGTACCAGTAGCAGCTACTGCACCATCAAATTTTACCTTTACAGTTTTTCTATCAGAAACAGTAACTGTTGAAGCCTGTGCTACATTAGCAGCAGCTGAAATTTCAACTGTCTTTGCTGTATCCTGGATTGCGTATCCAGCAAAATCTTTGATTGCATCGGATTGAACATCAGCACTAGGTTGCATTGCTGTAGATTTCAAATTAGGAGTTTCACTTTTACCATATACAACTAATTTGTATGTGCCTACAGCCTGTGCACTCTTTAATGTAATTGTAACTGTCTTCTTATCTTTAGAAATACTAGCTTTTTCTAAAAGACCTTTAGCTATAACATTTGTATCAGTTTCTGCGTTTGCATAAACATTGAAAAATTTAGTTGCATCAGCAATTGTTGTATTGTCATCTGCTGTATTATCTAAAGCCACAGCCTCAGAGAATGTAACCTTGATCATCTTATTACCAACAGCGGTTACATCAGTAATCTGTGGTACTTTCACATCATCACTCTTAACAGCAGTAGTCGTGTAATCAGAAAACATTCCGATTGCTTTAGCAACTGTCACTTTATTAGCTGCTTTTCCCTGTTCTAATTTTCCTGCAGCTGCAAGCAATAATGTTACAGATTTTTTATCATCAGATACAGATACATTGTCAATCTTTGAATCAGATGTAGCTGCATCTTTTCTTACTGTATAATTAGCAGCTTTAGCAGCCTCAGTAGCCTGAGTTGTTGTTAAAGCTTTAGTAAATGTAATCTGGATTTCAGCTAAGTTCAAAGCTTCAACCTTAGCAACTTCGATCATTTTTTCTAAGTTGATTTCAACTACTTTAGCGTCTTTATCTGCGATAACAACTTCTTTAGACTGTGTTTCGTATCCTTCTTTAGATACAGTTACAGTGTATGTACCAGCTGGTAATCTCTTAGTTGCATCAACTGCAGCACCTGAAACGTTTGTTACAACGATTGTAGCTCCTGATACAGCTGTACCTGTTACAGTAATAGTTCCACCTGTTACAACTTCAGGAGCCTTTGTAGGAGCTTCTGTAGGAACTTCTGTTGCTTCAGGAGTATTTGTAGCAGATCCTGTTGCAACTGGTGTAGCTGTTGCAGTTCCTGTAGCAGTTGCAACTGGTGTAGCTGTTACATCAGGAGTGTTTGTTGCAGAACCAGAAGCAGTAGCTGTTGCAGTTGCTGTAGCTTCAGGAGTGTTTGTAGCAGATCCTGTTGCTGTTGCTACTGGTGTGTTTGATGCTCCTGGAGTTGTTGTTGCAGGCTTTGCAGGATTCTTGACTGTTACTGTTACAGTTGCTTTCTTACCTGTTGCCTTAGAAGTTGCTGTGATTGTAGTCTTACCAGCCTTCTTAGCTGTAGCTTTTACAGATGCTGCACTCTTAGCAATCTTAGCAGATTTCTTAGCTAATGTAACATTCTTATTGCTTGCCTTGAATGTTAATGTATCACCATTTCCTGATTTAGTAGTAAACTTAAGTGTTGCTGCTTTACCCTTTGTTAATGTTAACTTTGTCTTTGCAGCCTTAACTGTTGTAGCACCAACCTTAACTGTATAAGATTTCTTACCAATCTTGAATGTTGCCTTACCAGCCTTTAAACCTTTAATGGTAAATTTCTTACCCTTCTTTGTTACTTTAACGACTTTCTTTTCAGCCTTTGAAAGTCCTGTTACCTTGTTTGTAGCAGAAGCACTAACTGTGATAGACTTCTTAATACCTACTACTTTAGCTGTTGCTGCGTCAGCAGTGATAGGACCAGAAGTCACTACTAAAGCTGAAGCAAGTAATGCTGAAATGACTTTTTTAGTCTTCTTTGATGAAAAATTGTTGTACATATACATGTCCTCCTTAAATATTTTTGTGTTTGCTCTGTCTTTTTGACAGGCTCGTTAGAATCTCCCCTGAACAAAATTGTTCGACTTCCATTCTAACATTTGAAGTTTTGAAAGTTACTTCCTCCGTAATATCCGTTCCACGGGATATTACTAATTTTTCTTAATCCATCTTCTCCTTTCCGCCTCAACCTATCTGGTGAACCGCTCGCGAAATCTCCCGAGGGAAAAAGTGGGACATCCGAAGCGTTTAACGCATACAGGATGTTGCAAAATGTGAAAAGGTTAAACCATTCCACAAAGGAAAGCTCCCTTTCGAAAGAATAGTTAGTTTTTCCAAATAGCATTCTTCTTTCCCTCTTTCACTCCAGAGTCAACTATTTGTACTTCCCAACTAATACTTTACATCATTCTAACATCTTTTTTCACAAATTTCAATATCTTTCACGAATTTTTTCTTAATGTGATATTTTTCTTGAATTTTGTGAGGTGTTTTTTTGCTACTCCACACGTCACAACCCTTTATTTTAAAGGGACTACAGCTTTTTACTTTTTTTGACATATCAAGAAATTTTTTTGATTTTTATTCCCGAAACCATAATTTTATGTACTTTTTTGAAAAAAATGTGCTTTTTTTGTCTAAAAAGCATTCTGGTTTTTTTACAACATCAAGAATAGCAATTTACACTACATTTTTCTTGTATTTATTCTACTAGTACACTATTCATGTATATCAAAATGTGGCTTGCCTATTTTTTTAGATATAATGTATTTCTTTCGTTATTTTTGTTTTACCTGGTGTATTATCCTTTTTCCCTGTGTCACGCATATGTCACTTCTCTTACAATAGTTTTTCTTTTCTAAGGCGCACAATCCATATTTATGTTCTGTTTTTGACTTTTATGTGGCAAGGAAACTATATAATAGAAGAAACTTTGTATTAATTTTAGTACATTCGTTAATGGTTCCTTGATTTGTCACTTTTCTTCCGGGAAATTTGGTCGAATGACCTATGATTTTGTGATTGCAGGAACGGTAAAAGGTATTCCGCTCCCGCTTTGTTTTTATCTACTTTTTAATGCGACTTCCATAGCTGGGTTATATCTTCTTCACTCATGTTGCATTTTTCCGCTGTTTTGTGTATAGCAGCATCTTCATCCGCTCCAAATTCCAATGCCATTTGAATCATCGAAAGAATATTTTCATGAATATTTTTATTTAATTCATTTTGTAAAGTCTTGTTTTGGGTTTGTAGCGTCTGTTTTTCATTTTGTAGTGTTTGCTTTTCACTTTCTATTTCGTTCATGGTATTCTTCATACTTTCCACGGTACCTTTTAATTCTTGGTTTGCACTTTTCAACTGTTGATTTTCCTGCTCCATATGTTCTTTTTCGTATTCTACAATCTTTTGATAATTCTCTAATGAATAACTATCCAACATAATCTCCACCACCTCTGCTCGATGTTGCTCCAAAAATTCCCGCAAACGATTTTCTTTGATGCACTCGTCAATTGCACGATTGACTGCCGCTTCCAAAAAATCATACTCTTTTCTATAATCACGCACCTTTTTTACAAATACTGCGTAGTCCATCAACGGTTTGCAGTGTTCCATCAATTCTTTATTCTTCCCATAGTTAATGTTTAGCATTCTTGCCACGACTTCCACACATGGTTCTTCTCCCTCATCCATTTCAAAGCAATCGGATAAGCGAATGGTCGTTTCTTCTACCAAAGGAACGTTCTGTTCTCTTTTAGTATAGCAGAAAATCACCTTTCATTCTATATCTACTTTTTTACTACTTTCTTATGTTTTCTGTTACGTTCCTTATTGGAATGTTTGCCGATACGGCTGAATATTAGAGTGTAAAAAGAACTTTTACACTTGCTTATGAGTGTAACATATACAAATCCAAAAAACAAGCACCATTTTTTACGCTATACGAAGGTGCATCCTATAAAGTAAAAATATTCCTGCCAATAGGCTATCTATCAGCAGGAATACTATACTCTCTTTTTCTACTTTTTTGTAAGGTCTAATACTAAATGACGTGGCAATCCTTCTACCGGTAATGGAATAAGTTCTGCCTGAATCAATGGTTCAATATAACTGATAAATTCCTCACTTACATAGGTTCCATCTTTCGTAATCCACTCTTTTGGAACTAATTTTTCTACATTAGAAATCTTGTGTACATCATATACATCTGTTGTACACTGATATGGATCATCCGAAACACGCTTTAAGATGATCATCTTTCCATTATCTCCCTCAAATGCTGCCTTTACAGCTGCTCCACCTGCTGCAAATGCTTCATTGATATCTGTACGGGATGCCAAATGTGCTGCACTTCTTTGTAATGTGCTAAATTCAATTGCTCTCGTCTTACATCCCAATTCTGCCTGAATGGTATTGGCAAGAAATGTAGCGGTTCCTGTCAACTGCTTATGTCCAAATGCGTCCACATATCCATTGTCATTTCCCAGTTCACATACATATTTTCCTTCTTTTGTCTTGATACCCTCTGATACTGCCACAACAACCGATTTTTGTTTTTCTAATAAACTCTTTACTTTTTTTGTGAATTTCTGAATATCGAAAGCTACCTCTGGAAGATAGATTAAATCCGGTCCCGGACAATCCTCTCCTTTTGCAAGTGCTGCTGCACCGGTAAGCCATCCTGCATTTCTTCCCATCACTTCAATAATCGTAACGATATCTTTGTCATATGCCAATCCAATCGCATCACGTATTACCTCTTTTGTAGCTGTACCAATATATTTTGCTGCACTTCCATATCCTGGTGTATGATCGGTAATCGCCAGATCATTATCTATCGTCTTTGGTACTCCTACAAATTTTTGTGGATACCCTTTTACAATGGCATAATCACTCAGTTTACGAATCGTATCCATAGAGTCATTTCCACCAATATAAATAAAGCATTCTACATCAAGTTTATTTAACATAGCGAATATTCGCTCATATATTTCCGTATTTTCATGTATCTCCGGTAGCTTATATCTACACGATCCTAAATATGCGGATGGTGTACGCTTTAAAATCTCAATATCTAACTCTGTTTGAATAGAGTCTGACAAATCTACATATTTTTCATCTAAAAATCCCTGAATTCCGTGTAACATTCCATAAATTTTCTTTGCTCCCCTATCTTTGGCAGTTTTTACTACTCCCGCCAAACTGGAATTGATTACCGCAGTAGGTCCTCCTGACTGCCCAACAATAATACTTCCCTGCATAAGCATACCTCCTCATTCTGTCATAAATTATGTCAGTTTCTCCCCAAGCATGTTGTCCTTAGCCGTCAAACATGCCATGATAGCATTTATCTATATCTACAGTTTTCCCATCTGCCGAACTGTACTCTAACAATACAGTTTGACAATACTGCATTTCCATATAGACCGTCTTTTTATTTTATTCTTCCGTACTCGAATATATGCAACGAACTTTCTATCATGACACATTCTACGGTTCAGACATACATAAACAACAAATTCGCCAAGCAAAAGTCTGTTTGCCCAGCTATTTTCATCTGTTTTTTATTATATCAAATTTGGTACACAAGTACAAGTTTTTTGCAGTATTTTCACTATTTTTAACGCATTGTTCACAAATTGTTTGCATTTTATTCTAAATTGTCCCTGCATTTCAGGTAAAATTCTATTTATTTTTTCCCAATTTTTGTCCAGAACGTTGTATGCGTAACATTTATTTACAAAATAACAGGATAAAATGACATTTGTACTCGCTGAAGCGAACCTGGCTAACCATCCTGTCTAAGTGGTTATTTTCTTTTGCAGCCACATATAAATATCCTGATGGACCTGTTTCCAATTCTGTTCATTTAATATCTCATGTCGATCCCCCGGATATAATTTAATATCCACATCCACTAATCCATTGTATTTTAATTCTTTATATACCCATCTTACGGATCTTCCATAATTCCCCACAGGATCTTCCTGTCCGGATATTAGATAAATTGGTAAATCTTTTGGAATCTTTTTTATATTTTCCGGTTTTTGAATGTAAGTTAATACATCCAGAAGAGTCCGATATCCGTTTACCGTAAAAGAAAAATTGCTTAGTTTATTTTTCTTTTTTTCTTTTCTTATATTCGGCTCCTTTGTAATCCAGTCAATTTCATTTCTTCGCTCCTCTCTTGGTATACGTGCATTATAGGTTCCGAAAAATAATACTTTTAAAAAGCGGGAAGGATAATGATCCCCATGTATTTTTCTTGCCAATTCCGTTGCAATTCTTCCTATATCTAATATTATTTTTGAATGCCTTCCCGTACCACACAAAATAGCACCATCCAATTCTTCCCCAAATGTCATAAGATACCGTCTCAGCATAAACGATCCCATACTATGCCCAAACATAAAGTATGGTACATCCGGATATTGCTTTTTCATACATTTCGCTACTCGATGCATATCACACACTACAATAGCACTCATATGTTTTTGTGCAAAATATCCCAAGTTTTTTTCTTTTGAAGTATGCCCATGACCAATATGGTCATTTCCTACTACTAAAATTCCCTGTTTGTTTAAGTATTTTGCAAATCTGTCATAACATTCTATATACTCTATCATTCCATGTGCTATCTGCAAAATCGCTTTTACCTGTCCTTGCGGTTTCCAGATTACTACATGTAATTCACTTACTCCATCCTTTGACTTGAGCTTTTTATTCTCTATCTGTGTTACCCCCATAAATCAATACTCCTATTCTTATTTTCTCTTTACAAATCTAACTTTATACTTATACTATAAGTATGTATCGGTATTCATTTTTTGATACATTAGTTTACTAGGTAGGGAAAGGAAGGTTTCTATGTTCTTAATTGTTGGACTTGGTAATCCCGGAAGGGAATATGCAAATACCAGACATAACATTGGTTTTCGTGTCATTGATCAGTTATCAGAAATACATCAGATTCCGCTGAATCAAAAGAAACATAAAGCAATCTACGGCAGTGGCTATATTGAAGGAGTAAAAGTAATTCTTGCACAGCCACAAACTTATATGAATTTAAGCGGCGAAAGTGTACGAGAATTAGCTGATTTTTATAAAATTCCGCCAGAAGATATTTTAATTGTATTTGATGATATTAGTCTGGATGTAGGGCAACTGCGCATTCGAAAAAAGGGAAGTGCCGGCGGTCATAACGGTATTAAAAGTATTATCGCACATTTGGGCACACAAGAATTCTCACGCGTAAAAGTTGGTGTAGGAGAAAAACCAGAAGGTTGGGATTTGGCAGATTATGTACTTGGCGCTTTTCCAAAAGAATTGTCTGGTACTGTTTCCGAAAGCATAAAAAATGCCGCCGAAGCATGCAAATGCATACTAACCGACGACATCAGTACGGCTATGAACCGTTTTAATGCTAAGAAAAAATAAAGTTTACTGTATGTAAATAGTACAATTAAGGTTGCGTTTTTTGCATCCTTACGATTCAATTGCTGACCGGTGCATACCAAAGTGGTATGTATCGGTCACTGTTTTTATGCTCTGTGCAATGGTTCTGTCATCCGCCTTGGAAAGTTGCCCTTCTCTGTCTCTTCTTGCTTCCATTGCAAATTTCACACTGGCAGGTCCATTTACGCATCCGCCCTCACAACACATTCCCTCAATAAAATCTTCCGGTAATCTTCCAGATTTCAATTGCATCAATGCCTTTTTACACTCTGCTGTACCATTGCAGCCACGTACTTTTATTTCCGCTGTATCGCTTCCTTTTTCTTTCATAGATTCTAAAACTGCATTGGTTACACCACCTGCGGACGCAAACCGTTTTCCATAAATGCTTGCCCCTTGCTCATATTCTACATCTTCTTCTAAAACAATCTCTCTTGCATCAAACATAGCTGCAAGCTCTTCAAATGTAAGCGCATAATCTGCATTTCCCTGTCCACGTTCATTGCATACCTCACTTTTTTTAGCAATGCATGGTCCTATAAATACAGCAATGGCATCTTCATCCTGCGAATGAATATATCTTGCCATAGCTGCCATAGGTGATACGGTAGTGGAAACATTTTCCAGTAATTGTGGATAATGTTTCTTAATCAGATTGACAAATGCCGGGCAACAAGAAGTTGTCATTTTCTTTCCTTCTTTGTAAGCTTCTGTCCATTCATCTGCTTCCGAATCCGCTACCAGGTCTGCGCCCATGGCAACTTCCAACATTTCTGTAAATCCTAATTGTTTCAATGCTTTTCCAAGTGCTGCCATGGTAATATTTTTTCCAAACTGTCCCTCTCCTGCAGGCGCAACTAAAGCATAGACTTTTTTCCCTGCACGAATGTGTTTTATTACATCCGTCATAGAAGAACGATACCAAATTGCTCCAAACGGGCAATTTTCAATACATTGTCCACAACGAATACATTTTTTATCATCAATGACAACAATATGATTTTCGTCCATAGTAATGGCATTGACCGGACAACTCCTCTTACATGGTCGCATCAAATCCGCAATGGCATTATACGGACAGGCTTTGGAACATTTTCCACATTCTTTACATTTTTGAGAATCAATATGTGCTCGATCCATATGCATTGTAATCGCACCAAAATTACATGCCTGCTGACATCTCTTTGCTGTACATTTTTGACAGTTGTCCGTAACAACATATCGTGTAATGGGACAGCCTTCACAAGCAGAAGTAATCACCTGTATGGTATTGCGATTCTGTGTACCAATTACCGGCGGAAGCCCCTGTGCCATACGTATTCTTTGTCTTACAATTTCTCGTTCTCTGTAAACACAGCAACGAAATTTTGCCTGAGGTCCTGGTAACATTTCATATGGTAGCATTTGCTCTACTTCTTTTAAATCTCCTTCATACGCATGTTTTGCAACCTCCAACAATATCTCATGTTTTACGTTCTCTAATGTTGCGTTTTCTTCTATCATATGGCACCTCTTTCTTTTCAGCCTGTTTACAATCTCATTCCTGACAATCCATTTTATTCGCTTTGTTGTAAGTCTATACACGATTCCTTTTACCGCCTATAATATCCTTTTGTAAATGCCTGCGTATTTTCAAAAGGATTGGATTGCACTTTCTTTTTTCTGATATTGTTAAAAATATAACAAAGTTTCATAAAAAAGAATCCTCTGTCCATTGATACATACACACGCCTTTGTGTTTTCATGTGACGCACCTTTCCAGAGGCATCCTTCGTTATTCTACACCTGATTTTACTATCTGTCAATTACGGTATAACCTTGGTTTGGTTTAACACGAGCATATTTATCATTAAAACAGTTACTAAAAACTTCATACTTTTGTAACTTGACCTTTTTTTCGTCTTGCTTTATCATATTTTTATAGATATTGCGTAAATAAAAGGAAAGGGGTTTTTATGGCCACGATCAAACGAAGCAGACAAAGAGAGGCTATCAAAGAGTATCTTGCAGGTACAAAATCACATCCTACTGCTGATGAAGTTTATGAAAATATTCGTCAAATCATTCCAAATGTCAGTTTGGGTACGATTTACCGAAATTTAAATTTTCTAACAGAGCAAGGAGAAATCCAAAAACTCTCTTGTGGAGATAATAAAGAACACTATGACGGAAATGCGAAACCACATTCGCATTTTTATTGTAAATGCTGTCATAGAGTCAGTGATATTGATACACCTATGCCTCAATTTCGTCATTTGACAGATGAGCTTGATTTCAAAGGCGTCATTGATACCTGTGTTACTTTTTACATGGGTATTTGTCCACTTTGTAACACAAAATAATTGTTTTCTATTTAATAATAAGGCTATCGCAGAATTGTGATAGCCTTATTTAGAATACTCATTCTGGCACTTTATGAATGTCCTCGGCTGAACTGTGACCGTTTTTTAAGAATTTTTTTCAAAAAGGGTTGACTTTCTTATTATTTTCATGTATGATAAATCCATAACAGTAATGATTACTGTTTTAGAAACAAAAAAAACTGCCAGAAACTTGTAGAATTATTATTTCCGTGCAGTTACGATACGCAACTGTGAGAATGAGTGTATAGGGACACTTTCTACACAGTCATTAAATTTTAAATATTTTTAAGGAGAGATTATTATGAGTAAATTTGTATGTCAGGTATGCGGTTATGTTTATGAAGGAGATGCAGCTCCAGCAGAATGTCCAGTCTGTCATGTTGGTGCAGATCAGTTTAAGGAAGTTACAGGAGAACTTACTCTTGCTGCTGAGCATGAATTTGGTGTTTATGGTTCTACTGTAAAGAACAATGACAAGATTAGCGACGAGGACAAGAAGTTTATCTTCGATCAGTTAAAGGCAAACTTTGAGGGAGAATGTTCTGAAGTTGGTATGTATCTTTGCATGGCTCGTGTTGCACACCGTGAAGGTTATCCTGAAATCGGTTTATATTGGGAAAAAGCAGCTTATGAAGAAGCAGAACATGCTGCTAAATTTGCTGAGTTGTTAGGTTCTGATTTGGAAGCTAACATGAAAGCTACAACAAAAGACAATCTTGCTTGGCGTGTAGATTGTGAGTTTGGTGCAACTTCTGGTAAGGTTGAACTTGCAAAATGTGCTAAGAAGAATAATTTGGATGCCATTCATGATACCGTTCATGAAATGGCTCGTGATGAGGCTAGACATGGTAAGGCTCTGAAAGGGTTATTGGATAGATATTTTGGTTAGATTGAAAAAAATAAAGATATATTCGAGGAATGAGTATTCAATACTTGTTCCTCTTTTTTGTTCTTTATTAGACTTTTCTAGTTTTTAGCAATTAAAAGCATCCTCTACTTCTTGAAACGGGAACTTGCTCCACCATACTTCACCTAAATTATATTTTTTCAACCTTCTCCTCTTGTATATAAACTTCATCCCACTGATCATCCTGCATCCATTCATCCTCTATGGTTATGTTATTCGCATCCTCAGCAATTGCATATAATTTATCTTTATTCTTTTCTATAAAATGCTTAAAATCTCTTATTCCTTCCATAAATGCCATCTCCTTCATTTTGTATAAGACATTATAAAAAGGATAGGGCACATCACCTCTATCCTTTTTTGTTTATCTTTGTTTGCAAAAAATATTATTTCACTTTAATACCTACTGTACCATTTCCAAGTTTATCTGAAGTCTCAACTTTAACATAATAAGTTCCCTTTGGCCAGCTTACCTTCTTTCCAGAATAGGATTTATAACCAATTTTACTTCCCTGGCCTCCCCAAATGATACTGTATCCAACTCTTTCACAGCACTTTTTTCCAACATTGATTTTTATATAACATTTCAACCGAGCGGACACCCGACATGGATACACATTAAACGCTTATATTAAAATGACCTTTTCAGACCAATTTACATTACTTTTTTCACCCTTAATAATATTTATCCCTTATCTCCAACATTTTTACATTAGATTCCTGCTCAAAAAATTTATCCAAAAATGAATAATCCAATTCCCTCAACAATACTTTTTTACGATAAACGTCTGCATCATCTTCTGTATCATCCAGCCACTCGCTCCATAACTCTAACTCTCCATAATTATCCACATGTTTTTTTATATATGTAAGCAATAACTTTACATTTTCTTCACTCCACCGAAAATCCAAACCACACACATACTTCTTGTTAATAGGTAAGTTTTCATACTCTTTACAATCCACTTTATAAACTTTTGGTTGTCCCAATGCGATCGTATCCATCTTTCTATTTTTCCATGCGGAAATAATAGGATTTCCTTTTTCCAATATTTCTTGGGCTTGATTGGATAGTTCCTTTATTGGTTGATTACTTGCTAAAAAAAAGATTTCGCTCATTATATTTTCTATTCATCCTTTCAAACGCTGTCCTATTTATTGTTTATTTCCATTATTTTTTACAACTACTACAACTGCCCCTACAATCAATATTCCAATAACTACTACTCCAATAATTCCACCTAAAAATATATTGTTTGCTGTAGGTATACTTTCTTCCTTTTCAGAATTCTTTTTTTCTTCCAGTTGTGCAGTCACATTTGTAGAACTATTGTTTTTCCTCCATTCTGCACATATTGTATAATAAACTGACTCACCTGTATATTTTACTGACAACTCCTCGTTTGGTTTGTACACTTTACCATTCTTATCCTTCCAACCTATAAACGTATACCCTTCTACTTTACAAGATGGTTCAGGTAACGTAATCTTATACTGTTGTGTATCTATATCCCATTGTTCATTAATTCGCGGTTTATCCCCATCTAAATGTTTTTCTTCTGGTATATTCATATCAAATTCAAAAAAAGTTTCTCCATTCCATTTCGTACCATTTACTACTTTCAAAGAATATGTAGCAAGAACCTTTTTACTCTTTTCAGATATTGCAGCTATTGTTAAATTATCGCAATAACCAAATGGTGCATATAACTTTATGCACCGATTTCCCTTTTTATCGGAGTATTCGGTGGTCAAAAGCTCTATCTCTTTTGAACCGTCATTAGAAATTTTCCATTTAATCTTTTTATCTGAAGTGTTCTTTGCTGAAAGCCCTAATTCAGATCCCCAGTATAATGTGTTTGCTTTTGATGTATTTTCATCGCAAAAATCAATTTCTATTTTTACAGCCTGAAAATTTACCTTTGCGTAACTTTTACCTTTCCCAAAAATGAAACCTACTATAACAACAAAGGAAAACACTATTATCCATTTACTATTTTTATTACTTTTCATAAGGCATCTCCTCCTTTTTAAATCCACCCATTACACACTCTCTCATAACGTTACTTTTTTTGTTTTCTTTTCCGCTTCCATTGTTCAATGATACAACAAAGCTTTTTTATAACTTTTTCATGTGTTTTCAAATTTTCACTTTCTAATTTTACATTTTCAGCATATATATGTCAATAAGCTTTGTTTTTCATCACATCACTACAAACCATATGTCAATTTTTTATTAAAATATCTGTAGTTGAAGTTCTTTCATGGACTTTCCTTCCAACTAATGCTATGATACAAGGGATAAGCGTGTAACAGGTATACTACACGCACAAATAAATCAAAAAGGAAACGAGGATTAATAATGGGAAATTTAGTAAAAAAATACGGGTATCTCCTTATGCTGATTACTTCGATTTTTGTTTTAGCGGGCTGCGGAAAATCTGCTAAGTCAGCCGAAATCAACGGAGCAAGTGATCTTCCTGGAAAAAGAATCGGTGTACAAATTGGAACTACTGGAGAAATTTATTGTTCCGATGAATATGAGGGCGATAAGAAAGGTACAAAAATTGAACGCTACAATAAGGGGGCAGATGCCATTTCTTCTTTAAAAAATGGTAAAATCGACTGCGTTATCATTGATGAGCAGCCTGCCAAAGCTTTTGTAGATAAAAATAAGGAACTAAAAATTCTAGATGAAGAATTTGTGGAAGAAGATTATGCCATCTGTGTCAGCAAAACACAACCACAACTGACAGAAAGTTTAAATACTGCTTTAGAGGAGTTAAAAGCAGATGGTACACTGGATGCAATTAAAACTTACTATTTAAAAGGGGAAGGCACACGCTATGAAGCCCAAAAGGGACTATCCCACAAAAATGGTAACCTAATCGTAGCCACAAACGCACAATTTGCACCTTACGAATATCACGACAATGGTGAAATCATAGGAATTGATATGGATATGGCGCAAGCCTTAGCGGATAAGTTAGACAAAAAATTAAAAATACTGGATATTGAATTTGATTCTATTATCACAGCCGTACAGGGTGGTAAAGCAGATATTGGTATTGCTGGAATGACGGTAACGAAAGACCGCCTGAAAAATATTGATTTTACCAACTCTTATACCACCTCAAGACAGGTGATTATTGTAAACACTGGTGAAGGTAAACATGGTCTTTCTATTCAGGAAAGTTTTAAACAAAGTTTTGTGGACGACAATCGTTATGAGTATATTTTAAAAGGACTTGGAAATACCATTCTGATTTCTTTATTAGCTGTCTGTATTGGTATCTTTTTAGGATTTATCGTAGCAGTGATTCGTGCCACTCATGATATGACTGGTAATTTAAAATTGTTAAATCTTCTTTGCAGGATTTACCTTACCATTATTCGAGGTACACCTACTATGGTGCAGTTGTTGATTATTTACTTTGTTATTTTTGCTTCTGTGGATATCAGCAAAATTTTTGTAGCAGTACTAGCATTTGGATTAAACTCTGGGGCGTATGTAGCAGAAATTATCCGAGGCGGTATTATGTCTTTGGATTATGGACAGTTTGAAGGTGCAAGGAGTTTGGGACTTACCCATACGCAGACTATGTGCTATGTTATTCTTCCACAGACATTTAAAAACACACTGCCAGCATTGGCTAACGAATTTATTGTACTTATTAAAGAAACTTCCATCAGTGGTTATATCGGTTTGCTGGATCTTACCAGAGGTGGAGATATTATCCGTGGTACAACTTATCAGGCATTTTTCCCTCTCATTGCAGTCGCTTGCATTTATTTACTTCTTGTAGTGGGATTAAGTGCATTGGTATCTAAATTGGAAAGGAGCTTGAAGAAAAATGAGCGATAATACAATCATTCGTGTAAAAAATATGACAAAAGCCTACGGAGACAATGTGGTTTTGGAAAATATAAATACAGAAATCAAACAGGGAGATATTATTGCAATTATTGGTCCTTCCGGTTGTGGCAAATCCACTTTTATCCGCACCTTAAATCTTTTGGAGCAACCTACCAAAGGAGAGCTTTATATTGACGGAGAAAATATTTTGGAAAAGGGACACGATATTAACAAAATGCGCCAAAAGGTGGGTATGGTTTTCCAGCACTTTAACCTTTTCCCAAACATGACTATTTTGAAAAATATTACACTGGCTCCTATGAAAACAAAGGGGATTTCAAAAGAGGATGCCGAGAAATTAGCTATGTCTCTACTGACACGCGTAGGTTTGGAGGATAAGGCAAATGCATATCCTGACACATTATCTGGCGGACAAAAACAACGTATTGCCATTGTTCGCGCCCTCGCCATGCAACCTGAAATTCTTCTATTTGATGAACCAACTTCCGCATTGGACCCAGAAATGGTACAGGAAGTATTAAATCTTATGAGGGATTTGGCAACAGACGGTATGACAATGGTTGTTGTCACACATGAAATGGATTTTGCCAGAGAGGTTGCTAATCGTGTTATGTTCTTTGACGAAAAAGGAATCAAACAGGAGGGAACGCCAGAAGATATTTTTGAACGCCCAGAAAGCGACCGCTTAAAAAACTTTTTATCCAAAATTGTGTAATGCTTCAATGCGTACATCTGTATGTATACAATCTATACGATTATACTTGCAAGGCAAGGATATTTGCAAGCTGATTTGTTACTTGCACATTAAAAGCAGCACTACGTGCCTTGCGAGATACGAGGCAAGCTGCTTATCTCGCATAAGAAAACCCACCGCCTAAAGGCAGTGGGTTTTCTTGTACTATTATAATTACTTCGCATTTGCTGGTTCTATATTTACATTTTTACCTTTTATTTTTGCACTCTTCATTGCTTCAATGACTTCTTTTCCATATTCTCTTGGCACTTCTACGAACGTATATTTATCAAACATATCAATGGTTCCGATTAGTTTTCCTGGCATTCCAGTTTCCCCTGCAATTGCTCCTAAAATATCGCCAGGGCGTACATTTTGCTTTTTACCAATGTTGATAAACAGACGAACCATTCCTTCTTCTGCTCCAGTATCCCCAAAGTCAACAACGGCCTGCTCTGGCTGACTATTTTCACCCATTGCGGCATGAAGAAATGCTGCTGCCATATCAATAGAAGTGTAATCCTCCTCATTGACCTTCTGTTCAATCAAGTCAATCATACGGCTCAAGTCTTCATTTTGAATGATTTCATCGATTTTTCCAAAGATTTTCTCTATCTTTGTATCTGCCACATCATTTGCAGAAGGAATCTTCTTAGCAATAATCTTTGTCTTGCAGTAACGCTGAATGTCACGCAACTTGTATACTTCTTTTCCTACTACAAAGTTGAAAGCAATTCCTTTTCTTCCAGCACGTCCGGTTCTTCCGATCCGATGTACATAATATTCATCATCCTGTGGAATATCATAATTGAACACTGCCTCTACGTCATCTACATCAATTCCACGGGCAGCTACATCGGTTGCCACAAGGATTTCTGTCTTTCCATTACGGAAACGGTTCATCACTCGGTCTCTTTGCTGCTGTTTCATATCACCATGCAATCCCTCTGCAAAGTACCCTCTACCCTTCAACTCTTCTACTAAGGTATCTACACCACGTTTTGTATTACAAAATACAACCGAAAGTTTTGGATCATAAATATCCAACAAACGTGACAATACTTCGCTTTTATTCTTTGGTCTTACTTCATAATAATACTGCTCTACTTTTGGTACAGTAAGTTCTTTTTTTACCACTTTTACAATCTGCGCATTTTTTTGGTATTTCTTCGCAATATCCATGATTGGACGTGGCATAGTGGCAGAAAACAATACCGTTTGTCTTTCTTCTGGAATCCCACTTAAAATCGTCTCAATGTCATCACGGAATCCCATGTTTAACATTTCGTCCGCTTCGTCCAACACCATCATGTGTACATCGTTTAACTTTACGGTTTTTCTTCTCATGTGATCCATCACACGTCCAGGAGTACCAATCACTACCTGTGTTCCCGCTTTTAACGAACGGATCTGTTTTACAATATCCTGTCCACCATAAATTGGTAAAATTTTAATTCCATGCATAAATTTTGCAAGTCGGCGAATCTCTTCTGCTACCTGAATGGCAAGCTCTCTGGTCGGACACAATACAATTGCCTGTAAATGCTTATTCTTTGGATCAACCTTCTGTAACAAAGGGATACCAAAAGATGCGGTTTTTCCTGTTCCTGTTTGTGCCTGACCAATCATATCGCATCCAGACATAACAACAGGAATTGCCTTTGCCTGAATCGCACTGGCTTCCTCAAATCCCATCTCTTTTACTGCTCTTTGAATCTGTGGCATCAAATCTAAATCTTCAAATCTTACTGTTTCCAAAACAATTCCTCCATTTACACTCTAATGTACTCTCGGAGTCTCTTTGTGCCTAATTTTGCAAAAAATCAGCCGCAAAAGCGGTGCAAGGGAAATCCGAACGTACATCTCTATATAGAGTAAAAAAAGGCCCAGCATATAAAACCTCAGCCGTGCCCTCATTAACCAAGTATCCATAAATTTACATAACTATTTTCACCCGTTATCAGCAAAATGCTCAAACAATGACTAGATTTTTTAGTCATTCTTTCTATTTTGTATTTTGCGAACAACACCCTTTAAATAGTTACACTGTTTCTTAATATAACACATAATGAATTACAGTGTCAAGGAAAAATCCACTATTTTACAGCACACAAGTAACAGTTCAGCCAGAGTCATTCATAAAATGCCAGAATATACAACTTGACTAAAAAATCCCTTTGACCGAACTATTACGCACACAATAGCAAGCCAGAACTTCACATATACAAAATTTCTTTTAATAAAACTTTCGTTTTTATTATTTTTACTATTGCACATTCTTCTATAATTAGGTTATAATGTACGTAGTTAGCAATCTTACCTATTAATATATTTCCTTTTCAAGAAAGGCAGATGGAAAAATGACAAAATTGGAACAATTATTACAAGTAATCTCAAAAAAAGTCGTTTTTATCCAGACTCATAATTATCCGGATCAGGATGCCCTTGCCTCCGCCCAGGGATTAAAATTATTGCTGGAGCATTTTGGTATTCAGGCTGTTATCTGCTATAAAGGAGAGATTGATAAGTATAACACGATTAAAATGATCGAATTATTAAAACTGGATATTACACCTGCTGACAGTATTGAGTTTCGGGAAGATGATGAAACAATTTTGGTGGATTGCCAAAAGGGAAACAGCAATGTGAAAACTTACTGTGGAAAAGTCATCGGCTGTATCGACCACCATCAATTGCAGGATCCTTCCAGTTATCTTTTTTATGATATTCGCCCCAATGTTGGTGCCTGCGCAACGATTATTGCATCTTATTTTCTGGAAAATAACATTCCCATCGATCAGTTATTGGCTACTACGCTAGTTTATGCCATTCGCATGGATACTAATTTATTATCCCGCTCTGTTTCTGATTTAGACTTGGACATTTATTGTGATTTGTATAAACATTCCAATCGAAATATTATGCATCAATTGGATAGTTGTACCTTAAAATTTAAAGATTTAGTTACTTATCACCGAGCTATTGAACATTTGCGAATTTACCATACCGTTGCTTTGATTGATTTAGGGACAAACTGTTCAGAAGCCATTATGGGACAAATTTCTGATTTTATTTTAACCCTTCGGGAAATTGACCTGGTTTTTGCTCATTCTTACCGAGATAATGGTGTGAAATATACCGTCCGCAGCAATCGCTCTGACTTAGATGCTTCTGAAGTCGTTCGACAGGCTTTGGAAAATTTTGGTGATGGTGGTGGACATAATGCTATGGCGGCGGGCTTTGTACCTAATGTGCCAAATCCCAATACTGCTGCTACCCTGTCAAACATTGCAGAGGAACGAGTGTTAGAATATGTATCCGATGCAATGCACTGGCCAAGAGAAAAGAGAGCAAAGGGCAAACGCATAAAAAATGTACAGACAATCTGGAATTTGATTGACGGTAAAAAATGGTAACAGTTCAGCCAGGGTCATTCATAAAGTGCCATAATATACAAATTGGCTAAAAATATTCTTTTTGGCTGGACACTTTACTCATGTCGGGCGTCTGCCCGATAGAAATGATTGTACAAATTGAACTTAGCCTGCTAGCAGTCATGTGCAATTTGTACAATCATTTCTGCCCGGCTGAACTGTTACAAAAAATGGATTTAAACATACAAAGGGTGTTGCCACACCTTAATTTTGTGGCAACACCCTCTTTTTTACTCTTGCACACCAAGTTGTCCTGCTTTATCTGTCAACACAATCGTATCTCCCATAGATACCTGTTCTGCCAAAATCATTCTTGCTACCAATGTTTCTACATTCTTTTGCAGGTATCGTTTCACAGGTCTTGCACCGTAAACCGGGTCATACGCCTGCTCAATTACTAATTGTTTTCCACTATCTGTCAATTCAATTTTAAGTTCTTTATCTGCCAGTCGCTTATTCAAATCTGCTACAAGCAGGTCTACAATTCCGCCTACGTTTTCCTTTGATAATGGCTTGAACATAATAATTTCATCCAAACGGTTCAAAAACTCTGGTCTGAAATGTCCACGAAGATCACTTTCTACCATCTTCTGTACTTCCTCTTTAATATTTCCATCCTCATCAATTCCATCAAGCAAATAGCTGGAACCAATGTTAGAGGTTAAAATCAATATGGTATTTTTAAAATCTACGGTTCTTCCCTGAGAGTCTGTGATACGTCCATCATCCAATACCTGTAATAATACGTTAAATACATCTGGATGTGCCTTTTCAATCTCATCAAACAGTACAACAGAATATGGTTTTCTACGAACCGCTTCCGTCAATTGTCCGCCTTCTTCATATCCTACATATCCAGGTGCCGCACCAATCAGACGAGATACGGAATATTTCTCCATATATTCACTCATATCAATACGAACCATGGCAGCTTCATTGTCAAACAAACTTTCTGCCAATGCTTTGGCAAGCTCTGTCTTACCTACACCTGTTGGTCCTAAGAATAGGAAGGAACCAATTGGTTTTGTTGGATCTTTAATCCCTGCCTTAGAACGAAGAATCGCTTCTGCTACTTTTTGTACTCCATCGTCCTGTCCCACTACTCTCTTGTGAAGTTGCTCTGGCAAATGTAAGGTCTTTGCTCTTTCACTTTCTGTCAATTTAGCAATTGGAATACCCGTCCAACGGGAAATAATTCTGGCAATCTCTTCCTCACTAACACAGTCATGTACCAATTCTCTCTTCTGTGTCTGTACCTTTTCTTCCTCTTCTGCCAGTTGTTTCTCCAACTGTGGAATCACACCATACTGCAATTCAGACATTTTTGCGGTATCGTAAGCACGCTCTGCAATTTTATATTCATTATGTGCAACTTCTAACTTCTCTTTTAATTTTTGTACTTTTTCTACTGCGGATTTTTCATTGTCCCACTTTGCTTTTTGCTGTGCAAAATCTTCTCGCAATTCTGCCAATTCTTTTTGCAGATTCTCCAATCTCTCTTTGCTCAAACGGTCCTCTTCTTTTTTAAGCGCCGTCTCTTCAATCTCTAACTGCATAATCTTTCTTCGCAAATCATCCATAGCAGTTGGCATAGAGTCAAGCTCTGTCTTAATCAACGCACAGGCTTCATCGACCAAGTCAATTGCCTTATCTGGGAGAAAACGGTCCGAAATATAACGATTGGATAAAGTAGCTGCGGATACCAATGCACCATCTGTAATTTTTACACCATGGAAAATTTCATACCGATCCTTTAAGCCACGCAAAATGGAAATCGTGTCTTCTACCGTAGGTTCATCCACCATAACTGGCTGGAAACGACGCTCCAAAGCTGCATCCTTTTCCACATACATACGATATTCATTTAATGTAGTAGCTCCGATACAGTGCAACTCACCTCTGGCAAGCATTGGTTTTAGCATATTACCTGCATCCATACTACCTTCCGTCTTTCCTGCGCCAACAATGGTATGAAGCTCATCAATAAAGAGGATAATCTCTCCATCACTTTTCTTTACCTCTTCCAATACGGCTTTCAGACGTTCTTCAAATTCACCACGATACTTCGCACCTGCTACCAATGCACCCATATCCAATGCAAATACTTTTTTATTCTTCAATCCATCTGGTACATCTCCCTGCACAATACGTTGTGCAAGTCCTTCTACCGCTGCGGTCTTACCAACACCAGGCTCACCAATCAGGACTGGATTGTTCTTTGTCTTTCTGGATAAGATACGAATAATGTTTCGGATCTCGCTGTCTCGTCCGATGACAGGGTCAAGCTTTTGCTGTCTGGCACGTTCCACCAAATCATAACCATATTTTTCCAATGTGTCATAGGTTGCCTCTGGATTATCCGATGTTACTTTCTGATTTCCTCTTACACTGGATAATGCCTGCAAGAAACGATTTCGATCAATACCAAAAGACTGGAACAGACCTTTCATTTCTTTTGTCGCATGCTTCAACATACTAAGGAACAAATGCTCTACAGAAACATATTCATCCCCCATGGCTTTCGCTTCATCTTCTGCATAAATTAAAACTTTATTTAATCCATCTCCGACAAACACTTTTCCGCCAGATACTTTCGGACGTTTCTTTAACAGTCCTTCTACCTGTGCCAGAAAAACTTCGGGCTGTATTTCCATCTTTTCGATTAGCTTTTCAATCAAACTATCCTCAATCGTAAGCAAACTATAAAGTAAATGCTCCTGTGCCAATTCCTGATGGCCATAGTCATATGCAATCTTTTCGCAATTCTGTACTGCTTCCATTGATTTCTGTGTAAATTTATTGATATTCATACTACTACCTCCTATCATCAACACTTGAGGAATGGCTATAACAATTCAGGCAATAACCTGTTTTGCTACAAAAATTCGCTGCAAGTAAGTAACACATATATCTTATTTGTTCTACATCAACTATAACACTTGTAATTTAAAAATGCAAGCACTTTTTAATAACTTTTTATAGCTACGGGATAGGCATTCCGAAACTCTACCTTATCGTATTCCTTATCCCTGACATGATCCAATAAGTCTGCATCCGATTTCAAAAAGTATCGATATCTTACACTTGTTTTTCCAAAAGCTCCTACAGGATCATCCCAAGTAGCATCTATGTTGTACCATTTCTTTCCAATTTTTACAATATTCCAAGCATGAAGCTGTCCCTTTGCATTTCCCGTAATCACTCGACAAGGTATTCCTGCTTCCGTCATCATTTTATATAATAAAGTTGCATAGCCCTGACACGCTGAACTTCCTTTTATCATGGCATAATACGGCGCATTAAAACTTGTTGAAGTATCATATTCAACCGTATCAACAATATAATCATGTATCGTTTTTATTTTTTCATATGCAGACATGTTTTTAGCAATGCGTTGTTTTAAAACCTTCTTTACCTTTTTGTCTACCTCACGGGTTTGCTCCTGTGTCTCTAAATATTCCATGTCATAAACAACTGTATATATATTTCCAACGCCACTCATACTTATATGAGAAGCTTTGTGTACAAAATGCATATAATCATAGTCAGAGGAAGTCGTAGGATCGTCAATCAGAAAAGCCTTGTTGATACTCCCCTGTACAAAATTTTGCATTTTCTCCTTGTTTCCTCTGTAGCGTAGGGTAATTCTTTTCTGTTTTTCACACATTTTGTCATGCAGTTGTGAAACATATTCCTGCTTCTCCGTTTCCGTCATATTTCCTCTCAGATATCCGGATACCAAACGATATCGTTCCTCCATATAAAGTCCGGATAGAAGAATACTCCCTAACAATATTAAAAAAATCTGGAATTTTCTCAAATTAATTTCTCTCCTTTTTCTTGGCGTAAACGAAAGACACAGTCTGCATTCACAAACTGTGTCTCAAAAGCTTTTGTAGAAAAGCTTGTCTCTATTCTACACTTTCTTCCTCTTCTGCAAGAGCAATTTCGTACTTTTCAAGTATAATCTTCTGAATACGATCTCTCGTTTCTGAATTGATTGGATGAGCGATATCTCTGTATTCTCCATCGCCAGCCTTTCTACTTGGCATTGCAATAAATGAGCCCTTGTCCCCTTCAATAATCTTAATATCATGTACAACAAACTCATTGTCAATTGTAATAGATACAACTGCTTTCATTTTTCCTTCCTTATTAACTTTTCTCACTCTTACGTCTGTAATCTGCATTACATATGCCCCCTTTAATTTTAGTCTTCTGGTATGTATCATGAAGTAAACTCTAAGATGCAATACACTTAAAACAATTCCCTTCATTGCCTCTCAAAGACTTTTGCCACCCTGCTGTCAACCAGGTTGTCTATAAAACATACCTCTCATTTTTCTCAACAACAATTCGAATGTTGTCTGCATCACCTATATATGTCATATTAGAACGTATCGTATCCCTACTTTCTACAATACAGTTCTCAATATAAGTGTTGTCACCAATATACGCATCATTTAAAATGATGGAATTTTTTATGGTTACATTCTTTCCAATGTACACTTCTTTAAATAATACAGAATTTTCTACATTACCATTGATAATACATCCACTGGATACTAAACTATTTTTTACATTTGAGCCAACATTATACTTGGCAGGTGGAAGATCATCAATCTTAGAATATACATCCGGATACTGTTTAAAGAAATAATCTCTCGTATCCTTCTGTAGGAAATCCATATTGGTCTTATAATAAGACTCAACGGTTGAAATATTGCTCCAATATCCCTCTAATTCATATGCATAAATACGTTTCCAGTTTTTATATCGGATTAAAATATCTTTTACAAAGTCATGTTGTTCATCTTCCATCGCCTTTTCAATCAGTTCAATCAAAAGACGTCTTCGAATTACATAAATACCCGCCGATACCTTATTGGAATCTGTTACAATTGGTTTTTCTTCAAATTCTACAATACGCTCATCTGCATCGGTACGAATCACACCAAAACGTGTAGAATCCGCTGTTGATGGAAGTGTCTTTGTGGCAACGGTTATATCGGCTCTTTTTGCAACATGATACTCCAACATCTTATTGTAATCCATCTTATACACGCCATCTCCAGATGCAATAATAACATAAGGCTCATGACTGCTTTTTAAGAAGGAAAGATTCTGTGCAATGGCATCTGCCGTTCCACGATACCAATTTCCATTTTCTGCTGTAATGGTAGGTGTAAATACAAATAATCCGCCTTGCTTACGACCAAAATCCCACCATTTTGCTGAATTTAAATGTTCATTCAAGGATCTTGCATTGTACTGAGGTAACACAGCTACTTTTTGCACATGAGAGTTTGACATATTACTCAACGCGAAATCTATGCTTCGATATCCGCCGGCAATTGGCATGGCTGCAACTGCTCTCTTGTTTGATAATTCACCTAATCTGTTACTATTGCCTCCGGCAAGTACGATTCCAACTGCTCTCATTATCTGTCACCTCCCTTGATGATTACCTGTCCACTTTCCAATATTCCATTTGGATAGTCTCCTGGTTCTGTAACTCCAGATATTGCTGTATTTTTACCGATACGAATGCCACCAGGAATCACACTTCCCTCTCCAATTGTTGCTAATCCGTATGCATAAACATCCTTCTTTAATACATTTGGTGCTTCCTCACCTACACCAATATGACAATCGTTTCCAATCACAACATTCTCTGCAATAACACCCTTGTCTACGGTTGTACGATCCCCAATCGAAGTAGAACTCATAATGATAGAATCCCGAATCACAACACCAGGACCAATATATACCCCCGAACCAATGACAGAGTTATGTACTTCACCATAAATCTCACAGGCATCTCCAATGATTGCCTTATCAATGACTGCCTCACTGGAAATAAACTGTGGTGGTATACGATCTGCTTTTGTATAAATCTTCCAAAACTCTTCATATAAGTTAAACTCTGGAATCAACTCTATCAACTCCATATTGGCCTCCCAATATGCAGCAAGTGTTCCAACATCTTTCCAATATCCATTGAATTCATATGCAAATAAACGATCTCCCTTTTCCATGCAATAAGGAAGTACATGCATACCAAAATCCAAGCCCGGTTGATCTTTCAATTTGATCAATGCATTTCTCAATACTGGCCATGAGAAAATATAAATACCCATAGAAGCAAGATTACTTCTTGGATGTTCCGGCTTTTCTTCAAATTCAGATATACGTCTCTTATCATCTGTAATGGCAACACCAAAACGACTGGCTTCTTCCATTGGTACCGGCATAGTTGCCACCGTAATATCTGCTTTATTTTCTTTATGGAACTGAAGCATCACTTCATAATCCATCTTGTAAATATGGTCACCACCTAAAATCAATACATACTCTGGATTATACTGTTCCATATATGCAAGATTCTGATAAATAGCATTCGCAGTACCTGTGTACCACTCACTATTTCCACTTTTCTCATAAGGTGGCAATATCGAAACACCACCAATATTTCTATCTAAATCCCAAGGAATACCAATTCCAATATGAGTATTCAATTTTAACGGTTGGTACTGTGTCAAAACACCTACAGTGTCAACACCTGAATTGATGCAGTTGCTGAGTGGGAAGTCAATAATACGATACTTACCACCAAATGAAACTGCCGGCTTCGCAACATTAGCTGTCAAAACACCTAAACGTGAACCTTGTCCACCTGCGAGCAACATAGCTATCATTTCTTTTTTAATCACGTCTCTCACCTCTCTAGTTCTTACAATACACCTCATTATACCATTGTTTTTTTCACTTGTAAATGTAACTTTTTCGTTTTTACAAAATATTTTTTATATTTTACACATTTTCGATAGTAATTTTCCATTTTGTCAATTTTCGCCCAAATGCGACACATTTCCAAAAGTTGGGAATAGTTTCCAAATCCAGTTTTAGCAAGTGAATCAATCAAAACTATCTTTCTCTTCTGTTTTAAACACGGTATTTAATTCAGTGATAGCTTTCATCATTTCATTCATATTTACAACCACTTCCTCAATCTCAGCAACCTGTTCCTCTGTTGATGAAGAAATTACAGAAGCCGTTTCTACGGATTCTGTGGACATATGCTCTACATTCTTCATTGCACCAAGCAGTTCTTCTTTTATTTTACCTACTCCAGTTAATTCATCCTGTAAAACATGCGTGGTCTTTATGATTTCATCCGAACTATTAATCATTGACCTAAATACCTCGATTGTATTTTGAAGTTTATCGTTCGCTTCTTCTACAATATTTCCATTATTATCCATGATTTTACTTGTAGCATCTACTGTCTCAATAATATCCTTTAAAATATCATCAATTCGTTTGGTTGCATCGGCAGATTCTTTTGACAATTCATTTATTTCTTCTGCTACAACCGCAAATCCCTTTCCTGCCTCACCTGCTCTGGCAGCTTCTATTGCGGCATTTAATGCTAATAAATTGGTTTGGCTTGCAATCTGATTAATGCTTTCTATAATCGTACCAATCTGTCCTGACTTATGAGACAGTTCCACAACACCTTCCGCAGCCTTTCTTGTAGATGAAATGTTTTCCTGAAATTTGACGGATAATTCGCCGATTGCATCCATTCCTTCTTCGTTTTGTTTCTTTACTGCATTTACAGAGTCCACTGTATTCTTTACAGATTCTTCTGATAATGTAATTCTTTCGTTTAATTCATTAAATATTTGCAAGCTACTAACAACCTCATCAATCTGTTTGCCAGCTCCGCTTGAAATCACTTCCGTTGAATTTGCTATATCCTGAGAATTTTCTCTGCAATCACGTAAAGAATTATAAATATTTACAGAAGAAGTTTGAATACTTCCTACGGATGTTTCAACCTGATGTAATAAGTTTTCATCCGCTTCTCGTTTTTTCTCAATTTCTTCAAATAATTTTTTCGCACGCATCGTAACCATTCCACATATTACTACAAATAGTAAATATACCGCAGCAATAAACACCCATCCAGCCAATACATGTAAGTTTAAGAAGCCTTTTGGAAACAGAATCATCAATACCATATTCGTGATCAATGTAGCACTTGCATTTACGATAAGCAAACTTAGCTCATAATAGGGTATCATCATAACTGTTACCATAAAATATCCATGTGTAATGGCAACATAATGTCCTTCATTTGCAAAGGCAATCAGAATCGCTCCAATTACAGGAATAATGCATGCATAAATATATTTTGCATATTTTTCCAAAAATCGCTCACATGCTTTCGTCAATAACGCACATAATGCCATCACCAAAACAAAGGCATCTCTTTTTTCTCCGTTAATAAATAGCATAACAGCCGCATACGCGACAAGCGGTACAACAATGTCCGTACCAAACATTACCCAATTCATAAATTTTTCTTCTTTTTATACAGAATTCATAGTATCAGTCCCCCCTGCAAACAATTTATTATTGTTTTATACTATCTTTTTTCTTTCTATCACTCCAAGTTTTTCTATCTTTTGTGCATTTCTTTTATTTAGCCCCCCTTTCTCGTGCCTCATATGTTTATTTTTATTATACATCATTTTTACTGAAACAAACATTACATTTCTACTAATAATGTTTCAATTTTATTAAATAAAACTCCTATTTATTTCTTACAACATGGTGCATTTGCTTTATCACACTTTAAAACGATATCCAACTCCCCATATGGTTTCAATATACTGTGGCTTGGATGTATTTATTTCGATTTTTTCTCGTATCTTTTTTATATGTACTGTCACTGTAGCAATATCCCCTACAGACTCCATATCCCAGATTTCCCGGAAAAGTTCTTCTTTTGTAAATACATGATTCGGATGTTCTGCCAAAAATACAAGTAAATCATACTCTTTACTTGTAAATACCTTCTCCTCTCCATTCACATAAACACGACGATCTGTTTTATCAATCTTTATTCCACGAATCTCTATTATTTTTTTTGCTTCCACACCAGAACCAATCAAACGTTCATACCTGGTCAAATGTGCCTTTACACGCGCTACCAACTCACTTGGGCTAAATGGCTTTGTCATATAATCATCTGCTCCAAGTCCCAAACCACGAATTTTATCAATATCATCTTTTTTTGCAGATACCATAATAATAGGTATATTTTGCTCTTTTCGAAGTTCCTTGCAAATCTCAAAACCATCCATATTAGGAAGCATTAAATCCAAAACAATTAAATCAAATTTTTCTTTTTTTGCCCGAAGTAGACCAACATCCCCCTTACTTTCTATCGCCACTTCAAACCCATTAATTTCTAAATAATCTTTTTCTAATTCTGCAATCTCCTGCTCATCTTCAATAATCAATATTTTACTCATTTTTGTTGTCCTCCTTTTGTAATGTAAAAAAGATGGAAGTCCCTTCTCCAACTCGACTTTCCGCCCAGATACGGCCCCCCTGATCCTGTATGATCTTCGCTGCAATAGCAAGTCCTAAACCACTTCCCCCTGTACCGGAATGTCTGGATGCATCTGCTCTGTAAAACCTTTCAAATATATGTGGAAGTGCAGTTTCATCTATTCCACATCCATTATCTCTTATTTCAATCCGAACAAAAGTTGGTTGTTTTTCTACCATGTTTTCCTGTTGATTTTTTTTGCTTTTTATTCCATTTTTTTCCTTTCCTTGTTTTCTCTCACTTTCTTTTTCCTGTCTTTTTTTCTCTTTTTTCTGCTCTATATAATCAATATTTTTCGGTAACTTCTGTTCATCTACCAAATGAATCAAAATACAGCCTTGCTGTTCTCCTAAATATTTAACGGCATTTCCAATAATATTATTGATAACACGCTTTAATTGCTCCGGGTCCATAGCCACTCGTATATTTTTTTCCAATTCGTTTTGATACTGCAAACGGATTCCCTGCAATCCTAAATCAATTTCAATTTCTTCCACGCAATCCTCAAAGTAATCATTTATATTCACATAACGAATATTATATGGCACAATTCCATTTTCAATTTTTGAACTTGTCGACAATTCATCTACGAGCATTGCCATTTCTTTTGCCTTTTTATAAATAGTCCGTAAATACTTTTCCTGTTTTTCCGGTGTCGCTGCCACGCCATCTAAAATTCCCTCGGTATACCCTTCAATTGCAGTAAGCGGTGTTTTTAGATCATGGGAAATATTACTTACCAATTCACGCATCTCCTGCTCATACCGCAAACGCATTTCTGTGGATTCCTTTAAACGGAGCCGCATTTCTTCAAAATCCTGACATAACATGCCAATTTCATCTTTTCCTTTTGCCTCTATTGAAAAATCCAATTCTCCATCCCGCATTTTGTGTGTTGCATTTTTTAATATATTAATAGGTCTTACAATACCACTATAAATCCAAAGCATAAGCAGACATGCGGTAAACAGAATAATTGCCAAAAAGGAAACAACAAATTGTACTGCTATGCTCCGTATCGCTGACAATAAACCATCAATCATTGTGACTACATAAAAATAGCCCTTTTTCCCATCTGAAAATGTTACAGAATGTCGTTTTATGATAAATGCATTTTCCCCACCCACATAGGAGCCGCTATCGGCCAAAACCTTCCATTGTTCTTTTGTTGGAATACGGCTTTCAATTTTTAGAAAAGATTCTTTCTTCCCTATATATTGATACTTTTCCTCTTTCTTTATTACTAAAAAAGAATATTTCCATTGTAATCTTGTATTATACTTTTCCAACTGCTGTTCATTTTCCAAATGGCATGCATTTCTATCAAGGTCTTCGATCATATCCTCATATATTTCTTCTGTCATCTGATTCATAAATTGAACCGGATTCGAAAATAAACTGGTCACACTAGAAGCAGGTTCCATTAAATTCACACCATCCTCCATCTGCACTTGATAAATTGCCCGAATGGTTCCAAATAACAATAGAATCGGCAGAATGGTAATGATCAAAAACGAGCACAATAATTTTCCTCTGATTCGCATACATGCTCCTCCTTATGTTGTATAACAAAGTGGACAAGTCCACATCAACTCCCTATATTCCTCTATAGGACAACACTTTCCTATAGAGGAACAAAAGGGAGGAATGTTTTTATCTTCCTCCCTACTATGATACATGTACTCTCAGAGTCTCTTTGTGCCTGATTTTGCAAAATGGTTTTTTGTCAGATATGCACAAATTTATGAGGCGTACGTGGAGCGTACGTTGATTAAATTTGTGTATAGCTGGCGGAAAAACAGTCGCAAAAGTGAGTGCAAGGGAGATTCCGAGAGTACATGATACTACTATTCACAGGTATGTGAACTGTAACATCATTATTTATCTTTAAAGTGGAAACTTTTCTTTCCTGTTGCATAGTCGTCTACAATATGTCCATTTCCAAAAAGTTTATATTTATAACTTACCAGACCTTCCAATCCTACCGGTCCTCTGGCATGTAGCTTTCCTGTGCTAATGCCTACCTCTGCTCCAAATCCATATCGGTATCCATCCGCAAAACGAGTAGAACAATTCTGATATACCCCTGCTGAATCTACTAAATTCATAAAAGTCTTTGCCGTTTCTGCATTTTCAGTAACAATACAATCCGTATGATGGGAACCATAGTAATTAATATGGTCGATTGCCTCATCTACATTTGCAACCGGTTTTGCAGATATAATATAATCCAGATATTCTGTTTCGTAATCTTTTTCTGTTGCAGCTTCACAGGAAACCACATCCTGAATTTCCTTTGTGCCACGAAGTGTTACCTGTTTTTCTTTAAATGCTTTTGCCAGCATTGGCATAAATTCTTCTAAAATATCTTTATGTACCAATAAGGTTTCTACTGTATTACATGCAGAAACATATTGTGTCTTAGAATCTACTACAATAGCTACTGCCTTTTCTAAATCTGCTTCTTTATCTACATAAATATGGCAAATTCCATCTGCGTGTCCCATAACCGGAATCTTAGTATTATTCATAATATACTGTACAAATGCATTGGAACCTCTTGGTATTAGCAAGTCTACAGATTCATGGCAAGATAGTAATTCATTAATTTCACTTCTTGCCTCTAATTGCATCATACAATGCTTTACAAGTCCAGCCTCGCTCACTGCTTTTTCAATAATCTGAAATAACGTTTTATTGGTACGGATGGTTTCGCTTCCACCTTTTAGTACAACACAGTTTCCACTTTTAATACAAAGTGCAGAAATCTGAATCAAGGCATCTGGTCTCGCCTCAAAAATTACTCCGATCACTCCAATCGGACAAGTTACACGTTGCAAAGTAAGTCCTTCGTCCAATTCTCTTGTAAGCTGTGTCTGAAAAAGGGGATCTGGAAGACGAATCAAATCTTTTATGCCTGCCGTCACATCTTTTAATTTTCCTTCATCAAATTTCAAACGTTTCATAACAGGTGCCGCAACACCGTCCTTTTCTGCCTGCTCCATATCCTCTTTATTTGCCGCAAAAATCTGCTCTTTGTGTTTTAAAAGTGCTTTACAAATTGCATCTAATGCCTTATTTCTACTTTCCTCACTGGATGCTGCCAATGCTGGTGCTGCCTGTTTTACTTTTTTAATCTCTGCTTTTAAATCCATATCTTCTATCCTCTCTATCTATTCTTTTACATAGGTAATTGCGTAATTTTATTTTCTTCTCAATTCCCTACATTCTTTTATCATTACATTACTTGTAATACGCATCTATACCATCTGCTATTCCCTGTACCATCGCTTTTTGCCCTTTTTTCGATGCCATATATTGATCTTCTGCCGAGTTTGTCATAAATCCCATTTCTAAAACGATAACAGGTACTTTACTCCAGTTTGTGCCAGTTAAATCGTCACGCTTTACACTACCACGATTTTTGATACCAGTAGCAGCACAATATTTCTTTAAAATACTTTGGGATAATTTATAACTTTTACTGCTAAGGCTTCCTACATAAGGATTTTGGGAAGATGGGTATAGTCCACTTGCTCCTCTGGCACTGGAACCACCACCATCTGCATGTAGACGAACACAAATATCCGCACCGCTTTTATTAATTTTTTCGGCACGTTCCTTATTACTAATATTAACATTGTTTTTGGTTCTTGTCATCACGACACCATATCCTCTGGTTTCCAATTCCTTTTTCAAGGATTTTGCAACGGTCATAGTAAGCTGATACTCTGGTATACGAGTGGAGGTTCCACTCGTTCCACCTGCTACTTTTGCTTTTCTTGTAGAGGAACCGGGTCCCATTGGTTCTAAGGCTGCATTTCCTGTTTGCTGGTGTCCCGGATCAATTCCTATTATTTTTTTTCTTTTTGTCTCTGCTATCTTCACTCGACAGGAAACACTGGCTTTTTGATATTTTGCACGTACCGTAACCGTTCCCTTTTTCTTTCCTTTTAATACGCCTTTTGCACTAATGGTGGCAATCTTTTTATTTGAAACGGACCAATGAATCTTCTCAGCGTTTCCATTTTTTATACTAACTTTAAATTGGTATGTTTTTCCCACCTTTAATTTTGTTGTTTTCTTACGCCACTTTAAAGATACCGGCGCTGGTGTATCTGTAACCTTAGGCTCCACCACATGGTTTTCTTTCGGTGTATATCCTGTTTCTTCCGTCTGCGGTGACGCTGCCGCTTGAGCTGTCCTTTCGTCTAATTTATTGGAACGAATCGGAGCATTCTCACTAGCAGCAAGCCAAATTCCAATTCCGACACAAAACAATGCCAAAAGAAGAAGTATCACATTTCCACTTTTTTTCTTTCTATTTTTTCTCATAACCTCTATTCCCTTTCTCATGTTTTACGGGCCTCAACCTCATGTGGTTTCATGCCAGCATGAACCACATGACCTTTCGACCCTGGTCTTTTACTTTTTCGCACGATGATACCTACGGATTGCTCCGCGCTCTGCGCTCCCTCAATCCTAAAAACATTCGAATTCCGCCCTATTCGGGCTTCTTTCTCATGTTTTACGGGCCTCAACCTCATGTGGTTTCATGCCAGCATGAACCACATGACCTTTCGACCCTGGTATCATCTTATCACAGTCTTTGGTGTTTAGCTATAGTGGAGTAGGCATTGCGTCTACATCCATTTCCCATCTATGGTGACTTCCTTTACTATTTTTTTCAATGACTAGTTTCGTTCCCACCTGATTTTTTAATTCACTGACATGAGAAATAATGCCGACCAATCGCCTTCCTCCGGACAATTCATTTAAAATACGTATCGCCTCATTTCGCGTTTCATCGCTAAGCGATCCAAATCCTTCATCAATAAACATAGTATCTAAATGTACTGCACCATTACTATTTTGTATCATATCTGCCATACCTAATGCCATAGAAAGAGATGCCAAAAAGGATTCTCCACCAGATAAGGTTTTTACATCCCGAACTTGATCTGTCATAAGACTATACACATCCAAATCCAGACCAACCTCTCCCTGCGCTCCTAAATCTTCTATATTCCTGCATTGTAACATAAACTGTTTTCTGGACATTTTTAGCAATCGCATATTGGCGTGTGCAATAATTTCCTTAAAAAATTCCCGTTGCATATACGTCTGAAAAGTCAAGTGTTTTCCAGGCAATTTACCATTTACGGTATTGTAGAGTTTTTGCAATACATTTCCTTTTTTTTGTAAATCGATGCGTTCCTTATATAAGTTCGTTCCTATTTTTTTTGCCTCATCATTGGTTGTAACAAAATGATATAGTTCATTTCCCTGCTTTTCAATCTCATTTTTTTGTACCAACAATGCTTTCTGCCTTTCCTTGTAACTTTCCACATCTAACGGTTTCTTACCAGCGGTCTGCTCCATAAGGTGTTTGATGCGTTCTGCCGAACGAATTTGCAGTTCTTGAAAGTCACTTATTTCCTGCTTATATTGCTCCATTTTTTCTTGTGTCAGGTAAGAATCCTGAAATTGTTTTGTATCCGTAAAACCCGCTTTTTGAAGCTGCTCCTCATAGTTTTTGCCTACTTTTTTTACTTCCACCTCCAACGTTGCAACCTGTTCTTTCAACTGTTGTAATTGTCCTTGTCTTTGATCCATTTGCGCCTTTTCTTTTTCGTAACGCATCTGACTTTCCTTTTTTGCTGTAACTAGTTTTGTGTAGCACGTACGCAAAAACTCCATTCGCTCCATCGCTTCTTTCTTCGTTGGAAAAGGTAATTGTCCCAATACAGAATCGTATTGCGCATGCAAGGTTGCCAATGCAACCTGCTGTTTTGTAAGATTTTCCGTTGCAAGTTTAATTTTTTCTTCCTGTTTTCCACGGTTTTCCTTATAACTCGTCAACCATTTTTGCAACTTGTCGATTTCTCTTTTGATAGTCTCCCCTTCTTTTTTCTTCTGTTCCAGTTGTTCTAACTGACGTTTTACCGCCTTTTGCTCCTCCAAAATAGATACTGTATTCTCCCCAAACAACCGTAACTTGCTTCTTAAATATTCTTCCCGCTTTGCCTCCAGCTCCTGCTTTGTGCGCTCATATCCCACATTTGCTTTTTCCCGCTCTTTTGTTGCTTTTGCTTTTTGCTCCTCCGCAAACTTTAACTGCTCTTTATCCACACTATCGCCAATTTTTTCCCCTTCTATCCACATTTCTGGCGAATGATGCACACTTCCACACACAGGGCAAGGCATTCCTTCCCGCAATTGCTGTCTTAATAACGCTGCCTGATTATGCAAAAATGCTTCAGAAATCTTATGATACTTTTCTTCTTCCTCCTGCTGCCTTTTCTGTGCCTGTAGCAAATACATCCGTTCTTTTTCTTCTTTTTGTAGCAACACTTGTAATTTTTTTTCTAAATCCAATAACACATGAATATCTTCCTCTCTTTGCACGATCTGTGATTCCTGCACCAAATATTCACTTATCTTTTTTTCTTCCTCCAACACCTGTTGCAAACGTAATTCCTTACCATCATACTTTCCATCTGCATCTACTAGCGCATCCTCTAACTTTTCCTTATTTTTCTGTTCTGTTTCAATCTCTTTTTTCTTTTCCTTACATTGTTCTTTCAATTGTTCTATTTTGTCATAATTTAAAAATTTCTCCTGAATTTGACTTTCTTCACTCTGCAATGGAGTCGCCTTTTCTTCCCACTCTGCCACATTCTTTTTATACTCCTGTTCCAATTGAAGCAATTGTTCGTTATGTAAGGCTATCCACTGTTTTCCCTGTTCCAACTGCGATTTCGTTCTATTCCATTCCTTTTCTTTCTCTTTTTTTACTTCATAAAAATGTTCTACTCCTGCAGCCCGTTCTCCATTTGCTATTTTATTTTTTATAACATCTATATCCTTTTCCTGCTCCTGTAGCTTTTTTTGTTCCTTTTTTTGCTGCTCTAATTCTTCAAACTGGCGATTCACAGTATTGGCTGCGTCTAACATCTGCTGTGTCTGTTCCATTTGTTTTTCTATTTTTTCCTTTTCGGATTGTATTTGCTTTTGTCTTTCCTTTGTTTCCTTACAAATATCCGAAACCAGTTGCAATAATCCTTCTGAATCTGTTTCACTAAACCTAGTTGCATACGTTTCTCCGTTCCAAATTTCCGCATACGCACTATCTTCTACAAGCGTTATTTTAGAAAACGCCTGCATAATTCCCTCTTGATTCTTTTCCAATGCCTCTTTTGCCTGATTAAAACGACCGGTTATCCGTTCCGCTATCAATCCATATAATCTAGTATCGAAAATCTTTGCAAAAATTTCTTTTCGTTCTTTTGAACTTGCCAGTAACAATTTCATAAAATCTCCCTGTGCAAGCATGGCAACTTGAGTAAACTGTTCTCCATTTAATCCAATTAACTGTTCAATTTTAGCATTTACCTCCCGAACCTTTCCCGGATATTCTTCTCCGTTTGGTAAAATTAACTGCACCGTTGGCTGTTGATTCGTTTTTAGGCGTTCATACCCATTTCCTTCCTTTTTCTTCCTATATTTCGGCTGTTCCGGCATTCGTACAATTTCATATGTCTCACCCGCATACAAAAAACGAAACTTTACCTGTGTCTTTTGATCCGGTGCTGCATACTGACTACGCATCATTTTTCCGTCTCTCTTCTTTCCACTGGTTTCCCCATATAAAGCAAATGTAATTGCGTCAAATATAGTCGTCTTCCCCGCACCAGTATCTCCTGTAATCAAAAATAATCCATGATCTACCTTTGTAAAATCAATGCTTTCCTGTATATAAGAACCAAACGCAGTCATTTCAATATATATTGGTTTCATACTTTTCTCCTTTACAATTCCTGCAACGCTTCCTGCGATTCCCTTAGAATTTCCAGCATAATTTTTTCCTCTTCGCAACTTAGCGGCACATCATTCATTTCCTGATAAAAAGCTAGAAATGCTTCCATTGGTGTTCGTTTTTTATCCTTTCCAATGTTCTGTTCCAAACGCTTCCTTGTACGTTGGTTATCTACATGAATTTCTAAAATGTGCGGATAAATTTCTTCCAATGTTTCCTTTGCACGAAATACATCATCATCCGTCAATGTAATGCTTACATAATCCTGTATGGTTTCCCCGTTTGCCGCATCCAAAAGCTCTTGCATTGTTCCACGAATACTGCGTACATCCGGTGTTCCAATAAGTGGTATCTGTTCATAGGTATTTGGACTCCCCTTTTCTCCCAAATCTATCATTAAGATGCCCTTTTTATCCTTTTCCTCACTGACAGAATATTTATAAGGCGTTCCAGAGTAACGTATATAACTTTCCCCCATCTGCTGTGGTTTATGAATATGCCCTAACGCCACATAGTCAAACTTTTTTACATGGGCAGTATCCACACTATCCAGCCCACCCACTGAAATATAAGTAATCTCTGAATCCGATTTCTCTGGTTTCTGTCCATTTGCCACAAAAAATTGATGTGCAAGCAAAACATTCCGTTCTGTCTCCTCTATATTTTCCCGATCCAGTAATCGTTTGATTGCCTCATCATAACTAATTGCTTCTTTTTCTTCTCCGATTAGTTGCCGCACATACCCTGGCTTTGTAAAGGGCAGAAGGTAAAAGTTTACATTTCCATATTCATCCTGTAATACGACCTTTTTTATATATTCTCCCTCTTTCCTAGGCGGCATCGTTGCTATATAAATTTGGTTTCGTTCCAAAAACTGACTGGCAAATTTTAATCGCTGTGCATTGTCATGATTGCCCGCAATCACCAATACTGGTATCATAGGTGATATTTCAGCCAACTCATTTAAAAACCAGTCAAACAATTCATATGCCTCTCCAGACGGCGCCGCCTTATCATACACATCCCCGGCAATTAAAATCACATCCGGTCTTTTTTCCTTTGCCTGCTCTACAATCTGTCCCAATACATCCTTTTGACTCTCATACAGATTATAAGAATGTAATTGCTTTCCTATATGTAAATCCGAAATGTGAAACATTCGCATTTTTCAACTTCCCCTTTCTGTCTATAGCAAAATAAATCCCTTTTTAGCAGATTAGATGCATTTACTATATCTACCGAAAAGGGATTTTATCAATTACGTTTAAGTCTAGTCCTTTTATTAACCAGCAAGACTTACTTCTTTAAAAATGCCATATTTAGAAACAAACCAGCCCTTCTTACCCTTGCTAGTCTTTCCGTAAAGCATTACTTTTTTACCATTGAAATATACCTTGCTCACAGTAATTTTCTGATTCTTCTTCAAAGTTGTGACTACTTTTTTCTTATTCACATCTTTATAAATTTTAATATTGTTCTTTGCTGTAAGCTTAGTTGCCTTATAGGACACCTGTTCTATACCATTTTTATAGGTACGCTTCCGAATTTTAATATCACTCTTTCTAGAGGCTAATTTTGCATTTCCTCCAGATAACTCACAGCCCACTGTTCCTTTACACATACCAACGGATTCACTCTGGATTGTGTATGAGAATACAACTTTGTCTTCGCTAAAAGATTTTAATGTTGTATTTAAGTAATTTCCAATGTACATCATCTCTTTTGAAACCTCTATACATTGTTCAATCTTTTCCTTTGAAGCATCCCAACTCAAAATATACAATTCATTCGAATCATATCCCGTATCAATTGTAGCTACCAAATAACTGGCATCTGTTCCTACTAATAAAGTAGTATCCGCACTACTGAAACCATGAAACTTTTTGTCATACGCAGTTACCCCATTGACGGTAATCTTCAAGTGATCCAAGTCTCCATTTTCTTTTACATACTTATCCTCTGCATAGGTAGAGACCTTGATCGTATCTGCTTCACCATCACCAGTAATGTCATAGTTACTATACGTTGTTCCCAACTTTAATACATGTTTCTCTGACCCAGCCGCAGCCTTCGCCTGTGTCGGCACTGTTGTAACCGCAACAAATGCAGCCATAAGTAAGGCTATTACTTTTTTGCTTTTTTTCATTTTTTCTCTCCTCTTTTCTTTACTTTTTACTGGAATATTCTAACATTTTTTTATAAAAAACACAACTACTACGCATACTAATCGGATATGCTCCTAACGCAATTTTCCGTTATGTAAACTAGATACAACAAATTCTACAAACAACATACAAAAAGAGAGCCCTGTAATGTTCATTTCCAAATATACCATTACAAAGCTCTCTTATCATCCTATAGAACAAAATTTCCTATTTTATAAAATTTTTATTTATCATCTGTCAATTTAAAATGACCAACGAGGCGATTTAAACTTTCTGCCTGTGCGGATAATTCTTCACTTGTAGCAGAACACTCTTGTGATGCAGCTGAATTTGTCTGTACTACCTCAGAAATCTGTGTTACAGCATGATCCGCTTCTTCCATAGCTTCTGCCTGCTTATTTGAATTTTCACTAAGTATTTTTGCAGAATCTGCAATTTCTTTAATACCATCCACAACGGTTCCCATAGAAACGGTAGCACGCTCTGCTGCATGATTTCCTTCCTCGATTTCTTTTAAAGAACCTTCGATCAATTCGCGTGTACCAACAGCAGACTGTGCACTTTGTTCTGCAAGGTTACGAATCTGTTCTGCAACAACCGCAAAGCCTTTTCCTGCCTCTCCTGCTCTTGCAGCCTCAATTGCCGCATTCAATGACAATAGATTTGTCTGACTGGCAATATCTTCAATGTCCGAAATAATCTGTTCAATCTTCTTAGAAGTTTCATTAATTCGGTTCATGGCTTCCATTAAGGATTCCATTTCTACACGGCTTCCATCTGCCTGTTCTGCATATTGTTTTGCATTCTGATAAGACTGTTCCAAATTCTTTGCTGTACGTTCTACATCTTCCGTAATTGTTGTAATCGTTGCCTGCAACTCTTCTACCGTTCCTGCCTGCTCTGTAGCACCTTCTGCTAAATCCTGTGCGGATTCGGAAAGGTTGTCTGCACCGGCAGTCACCTGATTTGATGCCTCCAATACATGATGTAAGGTATCGTTCATCTGATATTTCATATTTTTCATAGCTTCAATCAAATTACTAAACTTACCTACATAACGTTCCTGTACCGTGGACGTTGCAGTATAATCTCCGTCTGCCATTTGGCCCAAAATTTCACTGGTATCTGTGATAATAACATTCAAAGATGCTGCCATTTGTTTTGTTTCCTGAATCATTTCTGCAATCTCATCATCCACATCATATTCAGGGAATGGGCTGTCCAAATCACCCTGTGTAAAGCTCTTTAATCGTTCTCCCAACTGTTTCATCGGTTCTGAAAAACTGTTTGAAATATTCTTTCCGATCATCAAAGACAAATACAATACAAGTACAATACAAAGAATAAATACGACAATCAAGATCAGAGAAAATACCTGTAACTGGCTTTCTACCTTATCTCCCTTTTTTACATTCAAATCCATAAGTTTCGCCATCGTATTGTATGCTTCATCATATACACTGCTCAATTCATTGATTTCTTTCTCCTGTGCTTGCATGGACTTCTCATTATCCGTTGTAGCACCCTGTGCTATTACCTCATCGCTCATTTCCCAATAAGCATCCATCTTTTCCTGAATTTGTTTGTATAATGCTTTTGCATCTGAACCCTTTATACCTTTTCCCACTTCTTTATAATACTCCGCAAATTTGTCCTTCTTTTGCTGATAAGTATCCTGCACCTTTGCAATGCTATCCTGATCTGCATAACCTACTGCTGCACGTAGCGAACTTCTGTTTTCAGAGAATACGACCATCATTTTACCAATATCCCCTTGTGAAAATCCATAATTTTTCAATGCGTTTGCATATTGGCTTGTTATAATAAAAAGCGCTATAACACTAACAACCAACGCAGCACATCCAATTGCTGCAACCTTTAAAAATCCCCTTGTTAATCTAGACTGAATATGCATATCCAGCCCTTTTCCCTTTGCTTTTTCCTTCATAATATCCCTCCTATGTAATTGAATGTACTCTCGGCATCTCCCTTGCACCCACTTTTGCGACTGTTTTTCCGCCAGCTATACACAAATTTAATCAACGTACGCTCCACGTACGCCTCATAAATTTGTGCATAGCTGACAAAAAACCATTTTGCAAAATCAGGCACAAAGAGACTCCGAGAGTACATTTGATGTAACAATTCAGTCTAAAAAATTTTCCAAAGCTATTTTGCAGTACTTTAAAAATAAGCCTGCCTGAACAGTTACTAATAACTTACTGATAGCTAAGATTCTTTAACCCTAGCACCCTTTTACCCTACTTGTTATTATAACACCTCCCCTCCATTTATACAAGTTGCATAATTTTTTTAACATTTTTGTCAAAAAAATGTAACTTTTATCTTAATCTTTTTCATTTTTCCTCCTCTGACGCATTTGCTTAAAAAAGCCTTTCATTACCTGACTACACTCTTCCTCTAATACTCCCGTTACCAATTCAACCTGGTGATTAAATTCTTTCATTTGTAATAAATTTATAATAGAACCAGCGCAGCCTGCCTTTTTATTTTTGGCTCCGATTACCACTCTTGGAATCCTCGCCTGCACAATCGCCCCCGCACACATCTGACAGGGTTCTAAAGTAATATACATCGTACAGTCATCCAGACGCCAATCTTTCATTTTTTCACAAGCTTCCCGAATTGCCATAATTTCTGCATGTGCCAAAGACATCTTTTTGTTATTGCGCATATTATAGGCCTCCGAAAGAATACTCCCCTCATAAGTAATCACGCAGCCAATCGGTACCTCCTCAATAGCTGCTGCCTTTTGCGCTAATTCTAATGCCCGTCTCATAATTATCGTATCTTGTTGTGCCAATTCCACTTGATATGGATTTTCCCATTTTATTCCATTTAATTCCTCTTGTTTTGGAGGGCGGGCAAATGCCCGTGTCTCTTTTGTGCAGCTACCAAATGCCTTATAATTTCTTCTGGCATCCAGTAGCGAACCACTCTTTCCCTTTTTCATAGGAAATTGGTACTGCTGTACATTATCCTCCCAACAACAAACCGGACAAACTCCCTGTTTTCCCAATGCTGGTTTTTCAAAGGTATAATAGCCACATACAGGACATTGATACTTCATATTATCGTTTCCTCCTTTTTCTGTAACAAGCTATAACGGTACATATCCTGCCAATTCCCTTCTAATTTTGCAGCTTCTCTGGAAATACCTTCCCGTTCAAATCCAATTTTTTCCAGCAGTCCAATAGATGGCTGGTTTTTAGGATGTACCATAGCCTCAATCCGGTGCATTCCATACTGCGTAAAAAGAATTTCTACTATTTTTTTTACGCCCTCTTCCCCAAAACCCTGTCTGCAAAATACATGATGTATTTTATAACCGATACTACAATTATCAAATGCTCCATAACGGATATTATTCGCACACACACTTCCGATAATGCGCTCTGGATTTTCTTTTAAAAAAAGATAATAGCGCAACATTTTTTTATGTAACATCTGATTATATTCTGCCTCCAATAAAAGTTTCTGATAATTGGGCGTATAAAAATTTTTATCTCTTTTTGCCTCCCAAGGTTCCAAATGTTCCTTATTTTCCTCAAAAAACTGCAATACCTGACGATTATAATACGTAGGAAGGACTTGTAAAACTAAGCGCTCTGTTTCACAATACATATTCATATCACACTCTCTCCTATCTGTTATTGACTATAGAAATTTTCGTAACAGTTCAGCCGGGTACATTCATAAAGTGCCAGAATATACAACATGACTAAAAATATCCTTTTTGGCTGGACACTTCACTCTGTACGCTTTCTCACTAGGCTCAAAAATACTTCGCCAAGTGTTCAATGTGTCCCACAAGGGGGCGCTTTCTCACTAGGCTCAAAAATACTTCGCCAAGTGTTCAATGTGTCCCACAAGGGGGCGCTTTCTC
>Ga0256404_1002044_pt1 | contig 45953 bp, 37 predicted proteins | sample RumenRJG_01DNA_FD_185990 | JGI IMG/M metagenome (GOLD analysis project Ga0256404, IMG submission 185990) | Bovine rumen microbial communities from Lethbridge, Alberta, Canada - RJG_01 | ecosystem: Host-associated > Mammals > Digestive system > Stomach > Rumen | place: Canada: Alberta | collected... | reverse complement strand
CAAATGCAAATAACAGAAAGCTGGAACTAATCATATCATTTATAGTTTGGTCGCTACAAAGATAAGATTTTTCCAGCTATTTCTTTATGTACCAGCTCCACATCACGTCATTTCTCGGATGAACCCAGAGCTTCTATGTGCCCGAGGGTAAGGATCTGCTCGACGTGATCTTTGTGAGCAAAGGTAATAAGCTGCGAATTAACAAGAAGAAACTACATCCGGGTATCGACCTGAACGACCGGTTCAAATATATGGAGCTGTCGGATAATTTCTATCTCGACAAACATGAGAACCGCGAATTCATGAATTTCAACTGGCTGGGATCTGGCTTGTTTGAAAAATACGACACCCTCTACCTCTCCCTGTGGAACGACCGCTGTCGTCAGCTGACAAGTGGACAATTCCATGTGGAGAGCGTGGATGAGAGAGGACTGCCCACGGGAAATACGGCCGTGCGCTATATCGGTTACGACAAGAAACTGGGCGCCCACAAGATCCTGACAATGGGAGATCCTGCCTATATCGAGATTATCGTCAACGGCTACCTGCCCGTTGTATATAAATATGCTGGACCTGCCGACCCGGAGACGGGTATCGTCAGTGAGGAACGCTGTGCCGTTGACCTCACGCTGACATCAGGAACAGTGAACAAAAGAGGACTGACATTCAGTAGTCAGCGTTTCCTGAACCTGAACGATGAGAAAACAATCATCGTCAGGGGCGGCAAGGATCATGTGCTGTGTTCCATCGATGAGATTGATCTCTCTGCATGGATACCTGCCGATACTGTGCATTATGCGGAAGACTGCGGACAGAACTATCCCAAACTGCTGAACAACACGCCAATAGAGCGATATGCCAAGTTACAGCTGGCTTTCTCAAAGCCTAAGGGTGAAGCTACCGACAATTGTAGGCTGACTGCCACCGACATCAATACCCACTCCGTCTATGAGGTCACCGACAAGGAACAGACCACTCTCAGCGCGAGTGTTTATAGGTCGTTTACCTACGATTATGTCTATGTTGACTTCAACCTTGTGGGCGTCGTACCACTGAAATCCTTCTGTGAGCTGGAGCTGACTGCCGGCAACTATACGTATTCCCAATTCCCCCGTCTGCACAACTTTGTGTTCGACCGTAGTCAAGGTCGTAAGGACACCGAGAAGGAGATTGATGACAAATACGTTACCGACAACGAAGATAACGTCAACGACGTTAGTGGTCAAAGCGGTTTCGACTTAAAGATTGCACCCGACTTCAAGTTCTCGTTCAAGCCTGTTACGGTGAAGACATCCTTCGGTTATAACTTCCGTAAGAGTCTTTGGGACCTGAAGGTGAACATCGTCTACAACGGTGGTGAACGTGAGCTGACCGATGAGGATAAAGCCGCTCGCAATGAGCTGAAGGCCGCGGAGGATTATGAATACTCCGAACTGGCAAAGGATGAGGTCAGTGTGCGCCCCGTGGGCAGCGACAAAGGTCTTGATGGCTGGATATACGAAGACATCGACGATATCTTCGATATGTCCAGCAAGCGTGTGGGAAAGGGATGGTTCGGTGGGGCTACCTTCAACTTCAAGATGCCAACCACCGACTTCTCCCGTTTCCAGATTGCCAAAGCATCTGGTCAGATAGGCTATAACATCGGACTCTTCTGGGGTAAGGTGGGTAAAGACCCGAAGTACGGCAAGCTCGCGAAGATTCTCGAAGATTTCAAAAACTATGTCTCGTTGACAGCCTTTGCCCAGGCTTCCCTGCAGACTGACTTTGGTATCAAGTCATACATCGACGGGGTATCGGAGTCGATGTCGGGTGCCAATATGGGGTATTTCGCTCATTTTAGCGGCAAGGTATCTGCTGGAGCTTCGCTCGATCTCTTCACACCTAAGACCATTAAGGTGTTTGGTCATAAATTCAACCTTTCTTCATGGGTGAACTTCCATGCGGGTCTGCGTTTCGGTGCTAAGGTCGGTGTGCAGTTCGGTATCGAAGGACCGTTTGCCGAGTATTGGCCAGGGGTTGGCTTCCGCTCCATCCTGCTCGTTGTGGGTCAGGCGCATGCTCATCTGAAGACGCCTTTCTTCAGTTGGTCAGGAAGCGGCCAGGTGCATTTCGGATTTGAGGATTTGAAGCCCAACGATCCTACCAATCCCTTCCACAGAGAATTCCCCTATTGGTTAAAGAATAATAAGGTAAGAGAGATGGCCAGGGCATACCGTCCGTTGAGGGCTCCTGAGAGCAGTGAGGAAATCGGTGAACCGCTGGTTACCAATGTGGCCTTGGACGCCAATCCGCACTATCTTGACGATAATCATGTGGTATATAACGACTTGCGTAACGCTGCCGACTATAACGACGACCGCGTGGCGTTGATCAACACCAGCAACAACACTACCGAGACTATCTCCACCGAGGGCATGACAGCCAGCAGACACATGCGCTCAAAGCGTGGCGAACATGAAATTGTGGTGTTCGAACAGATTGCCAAGAAGGTGAACGACGAGGATATCGACAATGATCATCTGCTTACAAGTAGTAACAACCTGCAGCTGCACTCGGTAATCAAGGCTGCTGTACGCAATGGTAACGGGGCATGGAAGATGACTGATGTGACCACCGATGATGGGATGGCCGACCTGAAACCTGTTGTCACCATTCAAGAGGACGGCAAGGCAGCTTGTATCTACCAGCACGGACATTTCATTCCTGTGGACGAAACGGTTTCGATGGACTCCATCATGAACGTCGCCTTTGAAGGTCAGCTCATGCTGCGTACCTTCAGCAACGGGAAATGGAGCGCTCCAACTCCACTCTATTTCAATCTCGATCTTGATCATACGATCATGCACTACGACCTGCTCATGCGTAACGACAGCATTCTCGTGGCTGCTAACCTGCTGGCCAACGACCAGGATTTCTCCGTTACTCGCTACGCCTCGAAATACATTGGCTCGAATGAGGTGAACTATGTGGATGATAATATCTTGGCCAAGCACTTCATGATGCATCGCGTAGGTAACAATGCCGTTATCGCCATGCTCTATGAGAAAACCGACTCGATCAGTGAGATTTACGTGAAGACATTGGCCATGAGCGGACAAGGAGACGGACGACAGGGAGCCGACTTGGGCGTTGGAACTCGTATGCCGAATAAGGTGAAGATTGTGTGCGACCGCAATGCTGTGAATCTCAGCGACTTTGCCCTGTTATGGACGGAAGCAGGTAGTGTCTATCGTAATGAGGACGGCAGCAAACGTAGCTTCTCTGATATCCGCACGCTGCTGAATGCTTCCCGCATCCATCTCGGTAACACACTCCAGCTCTCTGAACCTATCACACTGGGCTGCGAGCGAGATAGTCTGATGATGACCGACTTCGACGGTTTCCTCGATGACAGTCATATCAGCGTGGTCTATACACTGGCCGACATTGAAGGTTCTTCTGGTGTTATCATGACCAACAGCAAGGATTTCAGTAACAACTTCGAGGCGGAAGTATCGTATGCCAAGAGCGCTCTCAAGGGTAGCAATAGCTTACCCATCAACGTGAGAATACGCAACACAGGTACATCGGCTATTCAGGCTGTAAACGTAACCATTAACGGTAAGAACTTCGATATCCCTAATGCCTATGTGGCACCTCTGAAAGAAAGCAACTTCCCCATTCTGTATCCTATCGACGAGCACTTCGACGGCTACATTACCAGTACGGTTGGGGTTGAATACAACAATATCTTTAAGGCTAAGCAGCATCCGCGCGTAAGAGGACTGAGCAATCAAAGGAGAATGCTCCAGATGTCGCGAGCACGTGTCCTGCTGGCTGACGTAACATGTAATGTGGTGAACCGCAGCATTGAGAATGGCGTGAATACCTTCGTGGTGGAACTTATTGACCATGGCAAGATGCTTGATGATATGGGCGTGCTCGTGGGTATCTATGCCCATCCCAGCATTGCCGCTCCGCTGACTGACGGGGCAGAGGTGGTTGTCAAGGGAAGTGATTTCGTACAGATGGGTAATGTGCGCAAGGCCTATGCCACCGTGTCTGTCGATGGTATCAAAGAACCATTGAAGGCATTCGTCAACATCCATGTGTTCGATACGAATCTTGAAGAAAGCGGACTGGAACGTTCGCATATTGACAATCTCCATGGCGAGGAGAATCCCGTCTATGTCAGCCTCTTCCCGACCAGCGATCCTACGAAGATTGAACGCCCAACCGTTGATAACCCGACGAAGAACCATCGGGTGAAGGTAACAGTAGTTGACAATGGTGTTAGTCTGAGTGGTTTGAAAAAGGGTGAACGTGTACGTATATTCAATCCTGATGGTATCCCAGTCTGCTCAAAGCAGGTTACGGATTCCACACTCTTCGTTCCGTTGCAGAATCATGCAGTCTATCTGCTCAGCACCGGAGATGAGATGTTTAAGTTCAGATATTAAAAAAAGCAGATATATGAAAACGATTCTCAAAAGTGTGATATGCCTCTTATGGCTCCTTGCCCCATTGAGCGCCCTTGCTGTACCGGCAGAGTTCAGCGATGTACCTACATGGTACGACTATCGACAGGCTTACGAAGGTAGCGGTACGTTTATAGAGCCTTATGAGATCAGCAAGCCTGAACATCTGGCACAGTTGGCGTATGAGGTGAACGAGGAGAATAACATGCACGAGGGACATTTCTTCGTTCTTACAGCTGACATCGACCTGAACAAGACAGTGGATGGTAAACGCGTACAGTGGATCCCTATTGGTTATCGCTCAGGCGATTACGGGAAAAGGTATCGTTTCAAGGGTGTATTGCTGGGCGTAGACACCAAAAGTATGCAGAACAGTGTATGGCGTCCAGATCTTAAACATTCGATATCGGGAATGTATATCAACTCGAAAGGTAGCAACGATGTGCTCTACTACGGATTGTTTGGTCGTATGATGGGTCTCGTCATGGGGGTGCAACTGAACGATTTCTCCATTGAGTTAAACCAAGAAAGTAGCACAGGGATGATGCTGATTGGCGGACTGTGCGGTGCCATAGACGACAATTCACTTGATTTTTCTTGTAAAGAGTATGTCGGAGCAGCTCCTGAGCCCTTGATGTCGATGGGTGCCGGAGTGGATGGCTGTAGCGTTGAAGGTGTGATAACGGCTGTTGGCAATGGAGGAAGTATCTATATTGGTGGTGTCGCGGCAACAACTACCGAGACTAATGGAGTAATACATACGACATCGCACGTCAAGATAAAAGCCGATTGTTGCTCAGTAGTTGGCGGTGTGGTGGCTATGGGAAACAGTACCATCGTTGACTGTACTGCCGATGTGAATATCGATGTGGGCTCGTTATCGACAGATGGAGGAGCTGTTGGCGGTATCGTGGGATATCTCGGTAAGAAGATGACGGTGAGAGCTTGTAGCAGCATGGGAACGATAAATATGACCCAGGCAGCTGGCATCTGTTTGGGTGGCATCGTTGGAAAAATGCATTACGCTACACAGATAAGCGGTTGCGCAAGCACAACGTCGATCATCGTGTCAACGGCAGGCTATATTGGTGGCATCGTGGGGTATATGATGCAGGGGGAAAACGTATCAAAGCTCTATGCGAAGGTGGATTATTGCGCCTACGGCGGACATATCAACGCAGGGCGCTCGCTCAATGGTATAGGTGGCATTTGTGGCTGTTCAGAATGGGACAATGATATTCGAATAGAGAACTGCTTGTTCACGGGAACGATTTCAAATACTGAAAAGGTAGCGGCCTTCGTAGGCGATTGTAAGAAACCGGAAGAGACAGTAGGTGGTTGTTATTACGATAAGACAATGTTCAAAGGACATCTCTGCGGTAATGTGGACAGTCACAAGAGTATTTACGGATTGACTACAAGCAGAATGACATCGGGTGAGACCCTTGACATGCCGTTTCTCCCCAATGATGAAAGGGAGGATTACTGGTTCAGCTTTGCCAAAGGTTATTATCCCGCAGTGAGATGCAACAGTGAGTGGACGGAGTATTATAAACCATACAAGGATAACAATTCGACATTTTTGGAAAAAGATTTCTCCATCCAGATGTTCGGCTACGAGAACATGTATCGCGAGAATACTGTGTATAAGACTGGCGCGTGGCTCTGTTCTGTTCCTGTGAACATTCCCAAGGGCGATCAGGCTTACGATCTGGTGACACAGGTGATTGCTCCAGAGAAGAACATGACGTGGAGCGAGGCAGAACGCGATGTGAGTCCGAACAGCAAGGTGAAGTTTCAGAATGAGGATTGTATCCGTATCAGCAACGATACGGCATATGCTGTAACAGATGGTATGTTCATGGCCACGTTCACCATGAAAATGGCTAAACCCGTTGAGGTATGGAACCGTCCGTTACCCCTCGGCGGAACCAAGCAACTGCAGTTTACATCCACCGTTGATCAAGTGTGGGATGGCAGCACTGCCACCGAGTATGCCGCCGGTACTGGTAAAAAGGAAGATCCTTATATTATCAAGAACGGTGCACAACTGGCATACGCAGTGAAGAACAACAAGGAGGGTGAATGGTATAAGCAGATTTGCGATATCACACTCTATGTCGATCGACATGGCAATACCCCCGACAATCCAAACCCATTTCATTCTTTATGGATAGACAGTTCATGGGGTAAAGATGTCAAGTGGAAAGCCCAATACGATGGAGGCAGCCATTTCGTCAAGGGGGCATACGTTGATACAGAAGGAAAAGGTCTTTTCGGCGATATTGACAAAGGCGGTGCAGTTGCCAACTTGGGCATTATTGACTCTCATGCAAAAAAGGGAGCCGGACTATTTGCTGGCAAGATGAATGGCAAGATTACGAACTGTATTGCCCAGGGTACGGTTGGTTCACTTCATTCATTTGATGATGACTACTATCTGGACTTTTGCGGAGGCATATGTTCGCTGGTTGGGCCTGACAATTCCGATGCTGTTGTAGAAGACTGTATCTCGGCTGTATATACCATGATGTGGTCTTTTGCCGATTACACCCCCTTTGTCTGCTTGTCTGACAACAACAAGGGTGTCGTCAAGAACTGTCTGACCGTATTGCCTGTCACCCATCTCGACAAGGTTATGCAACCGGCGCATATTACCATGGACGGTAAGACGTATCTCCAGGACTGCTATTGGCTGAAAGGCTATGAGGAACAACCTACCGGCTTCACGCTCGAAGAGATATGCAACTCACTGGGCAAGCAGACAAGATGGAAAAACTACAATGGCTATTTCCCCACACTGAAATCGTTTGCTGAGACTGACATGGCAAAACTGCTTATGGTTCCCTTCCGTACAGATATCGAATATAAATACTCGGAAGCGGATGGATCCGACAACTATCTCTTGGGCTTTGGCAAACAACTGCTCTTCGAACCAGGTGCTGCTATATGGACTTCATCCGACACCGATAAACGCTTCATCGAAGCTGATGGCGACATGGGGGTTATTGTACCTGTCAGCGCCAGCATTAACCCCATAGATATGAATAATAATCTCCAAGACCACCCAACAGTTAGAACATTCGGAGGATTAGAATTCATCAAAGGCACATTTGGGAAATATTGTCATTACATCCCCGTTCGTACGCGCGACCTAAATGTAAATGCAGGTTTTACCTTTGTTGATGACAATGCCCGTGATGCCTGTCTGGCTGCCTTTGACAGTAACAATGACGAAGTTCTCTCACTCGATGAGTTAAAGGCCGTAACCACCGAGCAGACGCTAGAAGCTTTCCAGACCGCCACGGCAAAGAAGATTGAGAGATTCCCGGAGTTCCGCTTCTTTAAGGCGGTTAAAGAACTTACCTCTCAGCTCAACGGTCTGTCAAAGCTCAAAGAGGTGAAGTTGCCTTACGCACTGGAAACTCTTGGCAGCAATGCCTTCGACGGGTGCACCAGTCTTAAGGAAGTAACCATTCCCGGCAAGGTAGAAAAAGTGGAGCCTCATCCGTTCTATGACTCTGCCATCGAGAACGTCAGCGTGGATCCCTTCAACGAGTTTTTCGTATCTCACGACGGTATTCTCTTTGATACCAACAAGGTACTCGTAGCCTATCCCAATGGACGCAAGGGAGAGGAAGCAGTAATCACTGGTATCATCAATGAGATTAGCGAAGGGGCTATCTACAAGGTAGAAGGACTGAAACGCATCTATTTCGAGACCGAGGACTATGAAACCGTACCTTATCTAGAAGATGATGGAATCGTTACAACCGATGGCAATCTCCTCGATATCTATGTTAGCGATGCCACCTACGGCAGCGTGCTCATGGAAGGATACTACAGTGACGGAACCTGGGATGACTATATCAGTGCCGGAAAACTGCATTGCTATTATCCACTGAAGGTTGGTTCCGCCAAGGTGGCCACCATGTATATTGGGTTCGATACCAAACTGCCTGCTACACTGACTCCCTTTATCGTAACTAAGACCAACGACAACGGAATCTGTAACGATGAGAAAGATAACGAACCGAATACTGCCTATCTGCTTAGCATGAGCCGTCAAGTGCCTAGTCGCTCACCAGTGGTTATCTTCGCAGAGGAAGCTGGTACCTACCGGTTGGAACCTCTTGGTGAAAGTCTTGAACAGTGGAAGATGTACAAGAACATGCTCAACGGTGTGGGACGCGATGGTATGAGTGTCTATCAGGAAGATTCCGACCGCGGAAGTATCCTTACACTGGGTTACAACAGCGAAGGTGAATTGGGATTCTTCTACTATCTGGGTGAACGTATTGCACCCTATCGTGCCTACCTGACACACAACGAGGTGAGCAGCCAAGCCAAGTATCATATCATCTTCCTGGATGAAACCACAGGAATTAACAATACCGTGCCTCAGAATAGGGTTCAAAGTGAAAAGTGGTACACCCTCGAAGGTGTACAACTTAGCAGCAAGCCTACGAGTAAAGGTATCTATATATATAAAGGGTAAAAAGGTGGTCGTGAAGTGAGCTAAGCTGAATGTCGCTAACTCAAAGAAGGAGGAAAAAGGAATTGGAGATTGAGAGTCTATTCTCAATCTCCAATTTCTTTAAGCGGTATCATCACAAAGTCTCGCTCTTGCATCAGCGGATGGGGAATCTTCAAATCGGGCTCATCCACGGTAAGATCATCATAGAGCAATATATCAATGTCTATGGGACGATCTGAATAGAGTTGAGAGTTAACCGTTTTCTTTTTGCGCCCCATGTCTCGTTCAATCTTCTGAGTCTTGCGCAGCACTTGTCTTGGAGTAAGGGTTGTTTCGCAGAGAATAACACCATTGAGGAATCTATTCTCTGATTCAAAGCCCCACGGTTCCGTCTCGATGAGCGATGAGCATTGAATCACCTTCCCCACCCGTTCGCTTATCAGCTCAATGGCTCGCTGGATGTTCGCCTGACGGTCGCCTAAGTTACTACCCAGACCTAAGAATACTCGGTGTTTAGTACTGCCTTCGCTCAACTCTCAATTCTCAATTTTAACTTCGTTGACTTTTGTTACGACTCGGCCAATCATGCAAGCATGTTGGCCCTCGCTGTCCCAAAAGTTCAATTTGCCTAATCATCCAGAATCAGCATAGCATCACCATAGCAGCCAAAATGGTAGCCGTTTTTCACAGCCTTATTGTATGCCTCCATCACCAAATCGTAACCACCAAAGGCAGCCGTTTCCATGAGGAGTGTTGACAGTGGATGATAGAAGTTGGCAATCATACAATCGGCTACACCGAACTCATAGGGAGGGAAGATGAACTTATTGGTCCAACCCTCGTACTCTTTCAGCATCTTATCAGTACCCACGGCAGTTTCAGTGGCCTTCACCACGCTGGTACCCACGGCGCAGACATGGAATCCCTTCTGCTTGGCGTTGTTCACGATGTCGCACGCCTCCTTCTCAATAAACATCTGCTCTGAGTCCATCTTATGCTTGGTCAGATCCTCCACCTCAATATCGTGGAAGTTTCCCAATGCACAGTGAAGGGTGATATACGCAAACTCAATGCCTTTAATCTCCATGCGTTTCAACATCTCACGCGAGAAGTGCAGACCGCTGGCCGGAGCCGTTACAGCACCTTCGTTCTTGGCGTAGATACACTGGAAATCATCCAGATCTTCTTCTGTTGCCTGACGACGGTCCACAATATAGTGTGGCAGCGGAGCCTCACCGAGAGCATAGAGCTCACGTTTGAACTCATCGTGAGGACAGTCGTAGAGGAATCGCAGGGTGCGACCGCGACTGGTAGTGTTGTCTATTACCTCGGCCACCATGGTACCACTATCGTCAAAGAAAAGTTTATTACCAATGCGAATCTTACGTGCCGGCTCCACAAGCACATCCCAAAGGCGCATCTCCTTGTTGAGTTCTCTCAACAGGAACACCTCTATCTTGGCATCGGTCTTCTCCTTGGTTCCATACAATCGAGCTGGGAACACCTTGGTGTCGTTGAACACAAAGACATCACCTTCGCCAAAATACTCCAGTACATGACGGAAATCCAGAAAGATTGGATTACCTTCCTCGTCTTTCAACGGCTCACCGTTCTCGTCCGTTTTGTACATGTCAATGGTTTGCGACTTACGATGGAGTACCATCAGTCGGCACTCGTCCCGATGATAAGGTGGGTTGAGGGCAATCAGCTCCTCTGGTAACTTAAACTTAAACTGTGATAACTTCATATCGTTTTGTTTCAATTTTTCAATTCTTCAACTCTTCAATTCTTAACTTCGTTGACTTTTGTCACGACTCGGCAAAACTTAAGCATGCTTGGTTCTGCACTCACTGTTCCAAAAGTTCGAGATCCTGCTGCTCAAGCCACTTTGGAAACTGTTCCAAGGTAATGCACTGCTGCAGAGATCTGTCGCCTACCCGAGTTCTGCAGAGGGAGGTGAGATAGGCGGCAGAGTCAAGTGCCTCACCGATATCGCGGGCAAGCGAACGGATATACGTGCCTTTTCCGCATACCACCCTTATGCTCATCTGCATCATCTCCTCGTCGAAGTGCAACAGTTCGATTTCTTCAATGTGCACCGTTTTTGCTTTAATCTCAAAGTCCTTTCCCTTTCGACTGAGCTGGTAGGCTCGTTTGCCGTTCACACAGACAGCACTATATACGGGTGGTACTTGCTGTACGTCTCCTACGAATGAGGTGAGCATCTGTTCTATACGCTCCCGAGTGATCTGCTCAGTGGGAAACACTTCATCCACAGGATGCTCCATGTCGTGACTGGCAGTTGATGCTCCCAGTTGCAAGGTGGCCACATATTCCTTAGTGTGTGCCTGTAGCGTCTCGATCTCCTTAGTTTTCTTTCCAGTACAGAGAATCAGCACGCCTGTGGCCAGCGGATCCAGTGTTCCCGCATGCCCCACCTTCACCTTATACCGCATCTTCTTCGTCAGCAGATAGCGTATGTGAGCCAGCGCACCGAAGCTTGACATGGCATAGGGCTTGTCGATGCTTAGAATAACACCTTCTTTGAAATTCATCAGTCAACCATTGAGAGTGAATACCCCGCCATGATGAGGACGAGAATGATGAGACCTACGATGATACGATAGATACCGAAGGCCTTGAATCCGTATTTAGATACGAAGTTCACAAACCACTTCATGGCAAGCAACGCAACGATAAAGGCCACTACACATCCCACGATGAGCATGGTGATATTATTGGCAGTAGCCCATGCCCCCCCCTCTTTCATCAGGTCGAGGAGGTCTAGCACGGTTGCTCCAGCCATCGTTGGAACAGCCAGGAAGAATGAGAACTCTGCAGCACGGCGGCGAGTAAGACCCTGAGCCATACCACCAACGATAGTGGCCATGGAACGTGACACACCTGGAATAACTGAGATACACTGGAAGAGACCAATGTTGAAGGCACTCCGCTCTGTCACCTCAAGTTTTTCGTCGGGTTTGTTGAAGATCTTGTCACAATAGAGCATGAAGATGCCACCCACCACAAGCATGATAGCCACTACAACCACACTGTCGAGCAGCCAATCGAGTAAGCCTGATTTCTTAGCAAGCAAACCGATTACGATGGCGGGGATTACACCTACAACCAGCAGCCAATAGAAATGGAACTTATGCTTCAGTCGTCCGAATGCGGAAGCTCCTTCTGGAGCCGGTGAATGGTCGATACGGAAGAAACGTTTCCAATAGAGGCAAACCACAGAAAGTATAGCTCCGAACTGGATGATGAATGTGAACGCATGTACAAAGGAGGCCATGGTAGGGTCATCCTGCATACGATCGGTAACACCCAGAAGATTCTGGGTGATAATCATGTGCCCAGTGGAAGATACGGGAAGGAACTCAGTGAGTCCTTCCACGATGGCGATGATAATAGTTTCAATGAGTGTCATTTCTCAGTATTCTCATTGTTTAGTCCATCTTTCGGCTTATGCATGATAGCAAATACGATTGATACAAACCCGAGGAAGGTTACCACGGGTGCCACCTTTATATGCATGGCACTGAATATCTCCGGGTTAAACGACTCTACCGTTGAACCACTGCCGCTCATGAGGATGAAGCCGAGGATTACCACGGCCACACCTACTGCCAGCAGGATATAATTTACGCGATCAAATGCAAAGTTTGTTTTGTTCATATATTTTATATTTAATGGGATTGATGGGATTAATTGTCAATTATCCATTTTCAATTCTCAATTATATTTTATATAACTCTCCTGCTTTCATCTTCAGGAACATGTTCACTGAGAAATAGGAGCAGAGGAGAGTAATGAGAATACCGAACACCAGAACGGCTACTGCTGTGATGATCATCACTTGGGGGGTAATGACTGCCAGTACACCTGGCTCGTAGGTGTAAAGCACATAGATACCGACAGCCAATACGATGATGGCAATCAGGGCTGCACACACTCCAATGAAGAAGGCATGCTTCATGAATGGGCGACGGATGAATCCCCATGAGGCTCCCACCAGTTTCATGGTATGGATGGAGAAGCGACGGGCATAAATGCCTAACTTCACTGAGTTATTGATCAGCGAGAAGGAAACGATGCTTAGCAAAACAGCCAAAACCAACAACACCAGATTTATCTTGTTCAGTGTACGGTTCACATCGTTAATCAAGTCGAGCGGATACTCCAGCTCTTGCACCTGCGTATTCTTCTTCAGCTCTTGGGAAATCCACTTCAGCGAGTCCTGATTGGCATAGTCGGCCGACAACCGCAGTTCAATACTGCTTGTATAGGGATTACCATCGGCAAACTCACTGGGATCAACGCCCAACTCCTGTTTCTGTTCCTCAAGCACCTGTTCCTTGCTCACGAAGGTAAGTCCGCTTACATAAGGACGCGTCTTCAAGTCCCTGCAGAGGCGCAAGGCTTCAGGGTTCGTCATATCCTCAGCAAGCATCATGGTTACCTTCAGATTCTCCTTGACATAAACAGAAAGGTTCTTTGCTGTGAGTACGGAGAATACGACCATGCCCAGAAGGATGAGCACCATCGCCGTACTTATACATAGAGTAATTACCTGCAATCCTCTGTGGTTGCGGGCTTTCGTTCGTTTCTTTCCCATCGTAGAAAGGTTGTATACAACTTATTGGCTGCAAAGATACAAAGATAAAATGAGAAATGAGAATAAAAAACGAGTTTATTTTGTTTTGTCCTTTTTTATCCGTATTTTTGGCTTCGCCGGAAGCACTTTCGCCCGACAAACAAAAATAAATCGGTTTATTTTTTGTTTTGTGCTTACTTATCCGTACTTTTGCAGTGAAATTTGCAAAGGTATGTCAACGATTATCTACCCCGGTCCTATTTTTGGTCCCGTACAAAGTCGCCGGCTCGGCGTTTCCCTTGGTATCAACCTCCTGCCATCAGATGGTAAGGTGTGCACCTTCGACTGCATCTACTGTGAGTGCGGATTCAATGCCGACCACCGTCCTCGAAGGAAGATGCCCACACGAAAGGAAGTGAGAGCGGCCTTGGAGAGACGTTTGAAGGACATGCTGATTAACGGACCAGCACCTGATGTGTTTACCTTTGCCGGTAATGGAGAACCTACCGCCAATCCCCAGTTCCCCAAAATCATCAATGATACCTTACAGTTGCGCGACAAGTATTTTCCAAACGCGAAGGTTTCGGTACTAAGTAACAGTACGATGATTTGCAAACCTGAGGTTCATGCTGCTCTTATGCGCGTTGACAACAACATCCTGAAGTTGGATACGGTAGATCCAGAGTATATTCAGACTGTTGACCGCCCTACGGGTAAATACGATTTGCAGCAAATCATTGAGCAGATGAAACAGTTCAACGGTCATCTCATCATCCAAACCATGTTTATGAAAGGTGAGAAGACCGTTGATTTAGGTCCTGAAGGAACGAAGCTGGTACCGGTAGATAACACTGGGGATGAGTATGTCACACCTTGGCTGGAAACCGTCAAAGCTATTGCTCCGCAGCAGGTGATGATATACACCATTGATCGCGAAACACCCGACCACAATCTGCGCAAGGCCACGAAAGAGGAACTTGACCACATTCGTGACCGCGTGATTGCAGCGGGTATTCCTTGTACTGCCAGCTACTAGATAGCCGTTAAATCTTAGTGATGATTCCCTTCTTGGAATTCTCCAGGAACTCGATGATATTACGAATTTCCGGACTATCGGGCACCTGTTCCTTTATCTGGAGAAGGGCATCGAACAAACTCGTCTGACCATGGAACACCAGACGGTATGCATTGGCAATATGCTTCAGCACTTTATCGCTGATGCCGTAGCTCTTGCACATGGTCTGATTCACGCCACCATAGCCTACTGGTGTGCCACCAGCGATAATGTATGGAGGAACATCCTTTGAGAAGGTTGTACCTGCTTGGACCATCGCACCATCTCCTACCCGAGTAGCTGCATTTTCAATCACACTCGAAGAGAAGATTACACCGTTGCCAATCTCACAATCACCCGCTATCTTTGTACCATAACCGAACACACAACGGTCGGCCACCTTCGTATCATGACTGATATACGCACCTTCCATCAATACGTTATCACTACCTATGACGGTCTGACCACCTGTATGAGTGGCACGGTTGATAACCACATTCTCGCGGATAATATTATTGTTACCAATCACACATTCGGTCTTCTCACCACGGAAATCAAAATCCTGAGGGAGAGCAGCAATCACTGATCCCTGATGGATCTTGTTACCATTGCCCATGCGTGTACCATTGAGGATGCTTACGAAGGGGAAGATAATACAATCATCGCCGATTACCACATCGTCCTCGATATATACGAATGGGAATATCTTACAGTTATTGCCGATCTGAGCCTTCGGACTGATCTCGGCTTTTGGACTAATTTCACTCATAATCTTTGAACTTTGATGTTTGAACTATTGACTCCCACCTCCCAATGCCTGATACAAGTTCACCACGGCCTGCATCTTATGGAAGTCATCGGCAACTTTCGAGAGCTGAGCACTGAGCAGACTGCTCTGGGCCTGGATTACTTCAAGATAAGTGGTGCTACTGCTTGCCATCAGGGCTCTGGTATCTTCCACATTCTTCTGCAGCACCTCAATCTGCTTGGCCTCAATGGCACTCTTCTCAGCACTGGAGTTGTAGAGTACGAGAGCATTGCTCACCTCACTACCTGCAGCGAGCACACTCTGCTGCCATGTGTTATAGGCCTGCTCGTACTGCATTTTTGCCACTTTCAGTCCGGCAACAATTTGTCCGTGCTGGAAGATAGGCTGTACCAGACTACCCACGGCGCTCAGCAACAGCTTACCAGGATTCACCGCACCATTATTGTTAGTGAAGCTTCCTGTACCCGTGATAGTGATATTGGGATAGAACCGACTGCGAGCCGTGTTGATGTCATAGAAACATCCTGCCAATTGCATCTCAGCAGCATGTACGTCAGCACGGTTGTTCAGCATTTGAATACCCACACCCGTAGAGAAGTTGGTAGGCAGCGACTGCTCTTCCAAAGTACCACGAGTGATGGTCTGAGCCGGTTGTCCGATAAGCAGAGAAAGTGAGTTCTCCATCTCGCGAATCTGTCGCAACAGGTCGGTTTTCTGAGCCTCTACGGAATAGTAGTTTGCCTCAGCGCTCTGCACAGCTGTGGAACGGTAGCCAATCTTCGTTTCCTTCATCACCTTCATCTTCTCCCAAGTATCCTTGGTGAGTTCACTCATATTATTGACAATCTCCACCTGACGGTCGAGCATCAACAATGTATAATAGAGATTTGCGATGTTACTGATGAGATTCGTCTGCACCACCACTTGGTAGTCCTTCGTGGCCAATAGCGCCATCTGGGCACTACGTTTCTGGTTCAGTAAATTACCGAAGAGATCCACACTCCACGAGGCACTTACTGGCAGAGAGTAGGCCTTAGTGGCCTTTCCACCATCCCACGAGGAGATTGTTCCTTGCGGAGTAAAGGTAAAGCCAGGCACGAAAGCAAGCTTAGCCACTTTGAGCTGTTCCTCTACCATCTTCACGTTGAGGGCAGCATTGAGCAAGTTGGCATTCTTCTCCAGACCCTCCTGGATAAGTTCCTGTAGCTTCGGATCTGTGAAGACGCTGCGCCAAGGCATGTTACCAAAGTTCTCGTCCTGTCCGTTCACCATGGTCCATTGTCCATCCACCACTTTTCCCACCGACAAGGTATCGGTAGGATTCAGCGGGTCGCGTACCAATCCCTCGGTATTCACGTCAGGTCGTTCATATTTTGTATAGAGTCCGCAGCCCGACAGTAACAGGACTGCAAACGACATGAATAATATCTTCTTCATATATGCTTATCTTTATTATTTCTCCAATTCGTAATCCACAGGCTTAGAATGCGCATACTGTGCCAGCTCCGCAGCCACATCAGGATTCTCCTCATCATCGAACTTCATCGGAGAAATCTTCTCCTGCAGACTCTGGAAAATTACGAACAAGGTGGGCACCACGAAGATCTGGAGCAGTGTACCGATAAGCATACCACCCACAGCGGCAGCACCTAATGTCTGGTTACCGTTCTTACCTACTCCTGAAGCAAACATCATTGGCAACAGACCTACGATCATGGCGAGTGATGTCATGAGGATAGGACGCAGACGGGCGGCAGCACCAAGGACACCCGACCATGAGATGGCCATACCCGTTTCGCGGCGCTCCAAGGCGAACTGCACGATCAGAATAGCGTTCTTGGCCAACAAACCGATCAGCATAATCAATGAGATTTGCATGTAGATATCGTTCGAATGACCGAACAACTGCGTAAAGAGGAATGCACCTGCCAGACCGAATGGTACTGAAAGAACCACAGCCAGTGGCAAGATATAACTCTCGTACTGCGCACTCAGAATCAAATAGATGAAGATGAAGCAGAGCACGAAGATCAATGCTGTAGAGTTGCTGGAAGCAGCCTCTGAACGAGTAAGACCGGAATAGTCGTAGGTGTAGCCAGCAGGCAGATATTGCGCAGCTACCTCCTCACAAGCCTTGATAGCCTCACCCGAAGAATAGCCGTCGGCTACAGTTGCCGTCACGTTGATAGAGGTGAAGAGGTTGAAACGGTTGATGTTCGAAGGACCATACACACGCTCCAAATTACAATACTCCAGAATTGGCGACATTCCATTCGGGGTACGCACATACACGCCACCCAGACTCTCTGGAGTCATTCGTGTAGAAGGATCGCCCTGTACCATTACGCGGTAGAGCTTACCGTAAGCATTGAAGTTAGAGGCATACAAGCCACCATAATAACCCTGCAGCGTACTGAGGATGGTTTGTGGTGATATGCCTGCCTGCTTACACTTAGGTACATCCACATGAATCATATATTGCGGATAGTTCGGGTTGTAGCTGGTTTGCGCAGCCTGTATCTCAGGTCGCTTGTTCAGTTCTGCCAGATACTCCTTGGTTACCTCGAAGAAACGGTTCAGATTACCGCCAGTACGGTCTTGCATCACCAACGACACTCCACTGCTGGCAGAGAAACCAGGGATCATTGGAGGAGCAAAAGCCAGTACCTGCGCATCTTTAATGGCAGCTGTCTGCTTGTATATCAGACCCAGTACAGAATTAGCATCATACGGGTTCACGAGGAAACGATAGATACCGTCACCCTGCCACAAACCCGACAACTTCCACCAGAACCCTTTCTGTCGTTCTGAGAAGGGTTTCAACTTCAGGATGAATGAGGCCTGGTCGGAACCAGAACCCGCGATGAAGTTATATCCCTGGATCTGCTCACGGCTCTGGATGGCAGGATTCGTAGCCAGCATCGAGTCAACCTGATCGATGATCTGACGGGTTCTTGCAACAGAGGTAGCCGGTGGCATAGAAATGGTACAGAATAATGTACCTGTATCCTCGCTCGGCACCAGACCCGTCTTAGTGGTAAACATCGTGGTAGCCAGAACGGCTATACCAATGATTACGGCAATGCCAATAGCCAAGGGCTTGCGCACCAGTTTCTGTACACCATTCTTATATTTGCTCAGCACCTTGTCGTATGCTGTATTGAATGAAGCATGGAAACGGTCGATGCGCGACATCTTCACCTCATTGCCGTTCTCGTCGTGCGGTTTCAGGAAGATGGCACAAAGAGCAGGTGATAGTGTCAAAGCATTCAAAGCTGAGATAAAGATGGACACCGCCATGGTGACACCGAACTCCCTATAGAACGTTCCGCTCGTACCACCGATGAACGACACGGGAATAAACACTGAAGCCATCACAAGCGTAATGGAGATGATGGCACCCGAAATCTCATTCATAGCATCTATAGATGCGGTGAGCGAGCTCTTGTATCCTTGATCCAACTTGGCATGCACAGCCTCCACCACCACGATGGCATCATCCACCACGATGGCGATGGCCAGAAGCAAGGCCGACAGCGTGAGCAGGTTGATGGAGAATCCGAACACCTTCAAGAAGAAGAATGTACCGATCAATGATACCGGAACGGCAATCAGCGGGATGAGTGTAGAACGGAAATCCTGCAAGAACACATACACCACGAGGAACACCAGAATCAGCGTCATGATCAGCGTGAACACCACCTCCTCGATAGAAGCATAGAGGAACTCCGTTACGTCGTAGTTGATCTTATAGATCATTCCCGGGGGGAACAGTTTAGCCTGTTCCTCCAGTTCAGCTTTCACCTGCTTGGCAATCTCGTTGGCGTTCGAACCAGCAATCTGCTGTACCATACCCATCACAGAGGGGATGTTGTTGTTCTTCATGGCCACACTATACTGCAAGCCACCTAATTCAATCTTAGCCACATCCTTCAGCTTCAGTGTATTGCCGTTGGCATCACTGGAGATGACTATGTTACCAAACTCCTCTTCGGTCTTCAGACGACCCGTATAGCGCATGGCATACTCATAAGCCACATTCGACTGCTCACCGAAGGTACCAGGGGCAGCCTCAATGTTCTGTTCTGCAAGTACAGCACTGATATCGCTCGGCATCAGGTTATACTGCTTCATCACCTCAGGCTTCAGCCAGATACGCATTGAGTATGTCTTCACACCCGGCGACTGAACATCACCCACACCCTGGATACGCTTGATAGCCGGGACGATATTAATATTTGAATAGTTTGTCAGAAACTTATCGTCGTAGCGACCGTCGGAGGTCAGTGTGAACATCATTACCTGGGAGGTCTGACGCTTCATCACCGTCACACCGATACGGGTAACCTCAGCCGGCAACAGAGCCTGCGCCTGCTGAACACGGTTCTGAACGTTCACTGCACACATATCGGCATTCATACCCTGACGGAACAATACCTGTATGCTTGCAGAACCAGAGCCTGCAGATGAGGAGAGGTAGTCCATACCCTCCACACCATTGATGCTCTCTTCCAATGGAACCAGCACAGAATTCTTTACTGTCTCTGCATCGGCACCAGGATAACTGGTGAAGACCACAACAGTAGGCGGCGCAATGTCCGGATACTGCTCAATAGGCAGCGTGGTCAATCCGATGATACCCAGCAACACAATCACCACGGAAATCACCGTAGAGAGCACTGGGCGTTTGATAAATGTTGTAAAAGTCATAAATTCTTTGAACCTATTACTTATAACTAATAACTTGTGACTTACTTCTTACCTGACATTGCATCCACGAATCCCTTGGCAGAGCCGTCAGCGTTGATCTGAGTAGCATCCTCGATCTTCTTCTGATACTGCTCAGGTGTGATGGGAACAATCTCCATACCGTCAGACAGCTTGGTGATACCATTAGTAACGTACTTGTCACCAGGCTTCAGACCGCTACGAACGATAAAGTTCAGACCGTCTGTCTGGGGATCCACAGTAATCTCGGTATATTTCACCTTGTTATCCTTGCCCAACACATAGACGAACTTCTTATCCTGCACCTCGGAAACACAAGACTGCGGGATAATGATGGCAGAATTGTCGTTCTTGGAAATGACAATCGATCCGCTACCACCACTCTTCAAAAGGCGCTCGGGATTCGGGAAGTGTGCAATGAGCTGCACGGAACCTGTGGAAGCATCGATCACACCGCTGGCCTTGGTAACCTTACCCTCATGACCATACACTGTACCATCAGCCAACTGTAGCTTTACAGGAGGAATAGCATTGATGGCAGCCTGTGTGCCGCCAGCCGTCTTACTCAGTTCGAGCATATCCTTCTCGGTCATGGAGAAATACACCTCCATGCTACTGATGTTTGACACTGTTGTGAGGGCTGGTGCGCTGTTAGCGCTGACCATGGCACCCACCTTATAGGGCAGACTGGCAATGACACCTGCTGCAGGACTCTTCACAAAACAGAAGCTGAGCTGTTCTTTGGCAGATGCCAAGGTTGCCTTTGCCAACGACAGCTGCGCCTGAGCACTGGCATACGCATTCTTGGCCGACTCCAGCTCATATTGTCCGATCACATTCTGTTCGAACAGTTTCTGGTTGTTCTCGTAAGTGAGCTTTGCCGTATTGCACTGGGCTGTAGCTGTATTCACAGAAGCCTGAGCCTGACGAACTGCTGCCTGATAGGTCTCGTTGTCGATCACAAACAGCAACTGGCCTACGCCGACTGCCTGACCTTCTTTAACACAGACACGTGTAATGAATCCTGAAGCCTTCGGACGAATCTCCACATCCTGCACGCCCTTGATGGTAGCAGGATAGGTGGTCTGCATCGATGCATCCTTTGTCTGTACCGACTGCACCGGGAATTCATTGTCACCAAAGTTTGGCATACCGCCTCCCTTGCCTCCACAGGAAACAAGGATGACAGCCATAGCCACAACCATTAAAATCTTGTTTCTTTTCATACCTATTTATTATTTATTAATACTTTCAAGACTACGTTTCCTGAAAACTAACGCCCCGTTTTAGGTTTTTTCAAATTGCAAAGATACACATTAATTATTACGTACACGCAAAAGATATGACATTATTGGCAAATATTAACGAATATTTGCAACAGATATTAAGTCTGCAAGCCTAAATCTTTTGCCTTTTCCATCAACAGTTCCATCAGTGGTTCCCGTTCGTTGGCCACCTGATTGTCGAGCACAGCATCTTTCAAGTATTGCTTAAGTGTTCCTACAACAGGTGACGGCTTTAGGTGGAAGATTTCCATAATCTCGTTCCCGTCGATTACAGGCTGTAGCAACCTTTTGTAATCCTTTTCCTTCAGGTCGGCTAGTTTTTCCCTAACGATTCGGAAGTTCTCTAAAAAACGTTTCTTGCGCACCTCGTTCTTGCTGGTAATATCCGCTTCACAGAGCAGCATCAAGTCGTCAATATCTTCACCTGCATCGTTCATCAGTCGTCGTACGGCACTATCAGTAACCTCCTCATCAGCAATCACAATGGGACGCATGTGCAGGTCAACAAGTTTCTGCACATACTTCATCTTCGCGTCAAGCGGCAGTTTCAGTCGTCTGAAAATCTCGGGCACCATCTTTGCCCCGATGAAGTTATGGTTATGGAATGTCCATCCCAGTTGGTTATCCCATCGTTTGCTTTTGGTCTTACCAATATCGTGCAACAATGCTGCCCAACGGAGCCACAGCTGCGACTGATCGGCCTTGCAGACATTTTCCAGCACCTCCAGTGTATGGTAGAAATTGTTCTTGTGCGCCCTGCCGTTGCGAGTCTCTACAATATCGAGTGCTGACAGTTCCGGTAGAATCAGCTGAAGGAGTCCGCTATCATGCAACTCCAGCAGTCCAATACTGGGATGTGCGGCCAAGAGGATCTTATTCAGTTCTTCAGCAATACGTTCCCCGCTGATAATCTTCAGTCTTTCGACATTGCGGCGAAGGGCATCTTTTGTCTCCGGCTCGATATCAAAGCGCAACTGCGTGGCGAAACGCACACAACGAAGCATACGCAACGGATCGTCAGAGAAAGTAACATCTGGATCCAACGGCGTCCGTATCAGTCCGTCTTCCAGGTCGTACAAGCCGTCAAAGGGATCTACCAGTTCGCCAAAACGTTCATGATTCAAGCAGATGGCCATCGCATTTATGGTGAAGTCTCTCCTTTGCTGATCATCTTCCAAGGTACCGTCTTCCACCACCGGCTTGCGCGAATCATGACTATAGCTTTCCTTACGCGCACCAACGAACTCCACTTCTATAAAGGAGGAAGGAGGAAGGAGGAAGGAGGAAGGTGATGACGAGGAAGGTGATGATGATATAGTAGATGTGTTCTTGATTTTCACCTGGGCAGTTCCGAAATTCTTAAAGACGCTTAGATGCGCCTTCCTGCCCAACGCATCCTTCAAGGCCTGAGCCACGGCAATCCCACTGCCCACGACTACGACATCAATATCGTTTGAAGGACGTTCCAGGAAGATGTCGCGTACATAACCGCCCACCACATAACATTCCACGCCCTGCTTGTCGGCAATGGCAGATATCATATGGAATATCTCCTGATCAAGGATCTGCGCCAGTTCTTCGTCGTTATACAAATTCATCGTTTGCCCTGTTTTTGATGTGCAAAGGTACGAAAAATCTGATGAAGCGAGAAAGAAACAAATGAATTTGTTTACTCGGATGTGAAGATTTATGCTATCTGAGAGCAAAATTCCTCTGATTATGAACCACCCATCATGCCAAACAGACAAAAAGTTCCCAACATGGGAATAAAAAGTTCCCAACATGGGAATAAAATGTTCCCAACGTGGGAATGAATGAAAACCTGCTGGCACGATCGTACTTTGCCACTTTGTGGCGAAAGTTCTTTCACTCGAAAAGAAAAGTAGGCTTTCCTTTTGCACTTTGCTCGTTTATTTGTACCTTTGCATTAATAAAGGACATTTTTCATGAAAAGACTATTTCTTTGGGGTGTTACCTGTATTACCATATATCTGTTTCTTTGCGGTTGTGAGTCGAAACACCATCAGCTGCAGGAAGAAATCCGTCAGCGCAAGGAAGCATTGATTCGCCATCAGGATTCCACATTGAGAGCCTCGCAGAAGGAAGTGGAACAACTCGACAAAGAGATTCTGGTGGTGAACCGACAATACGCTAAGATGAAACGTGAGGCACAACAGGCCCATGCTGCAGGAACCGCCACTGCACAGCAGTTACGTGAGGTAACACGTATGAGAATGCACCGCGACTCGCTGAAGACACGCTTTGACATGCTTTGTGCAAAGATTAAGTATATCCGCAGACGACAGTCGGAAATGGCTTTGTGGAATGAGAAAAACACGTCTGCTAAAGACAGTACCGCCGCAGGAAAGAGATAAAATAGGTAATTGTCTTTGCTGTTTCAATTTTAATTCGTAACTTTGCACCATCTTTACAAGATGAGTCATGTCACAGAATACAAATAAGACTGAGGAACAGTTCAAAAACGTGATGGCGGAATGCCGCTCACTTTTTGAGAAAAAGTTGCACGACTACGGAGCATCGTGGCGCATTTTGCGTCCGTCGTCGTTAACCGACCAGCTGTTCATCAAAGCTAAGCGTATTCGGTCGCTGGAGATTAAGAAGGAGTCGTTGGTGGGCGAAGGTATCCGCCCAGAGTTCATTGCACTCATCAACTACGGTATTGTAGGACTGATCCAGCTCGACCGCAGCTATGTTGATACGGTTGACATGGATCCGGAAGAGGCCATGGCGCTATACGACCGCTATGCAAACGAGGCGCTGGAACTGATGCTCAAGAAGAACCATGACTATGATGAGGCATGGCGTTCAATGCGGGTAAGCAGCTATACCGACTTCATCCTGACAAAGATACAACGCGTAAAGGAAATTGAGGACATCGCAGGTGCCACGCTGGTGAGCGAGGGCATTGATGCCAACTATATGGATATCATCAACTATGCCGTGTTCGGAGCCATCAAATTAAAAGGTGAGGAATGAAGGCTAAATGGATTTCGATAGGAGTGAACGTCTGCCGCTTCATCGTGGCACTAACCTTCATCTTCTCAGGATTCGTGAAAGCCATCGATCCACTGGGCACGCAGTACAAGATCAACGACTACCTTCAGGCTCTCGGCTGTGAAGGAATCGTCCCGCCCATCGTGACGTTGGGCATTTCGGTATTGCTGTCGGCGGTGGAGTTCTACACGGGAATGATGTTGCTCTTTGCGATCAACAGACGCGTGATGAGTCGCGTAGCTGTGGGGTTCATGGTTGTCATGACCATCGTAACCTTCTGGTTGTGGGTGGCCAACCCGATTACCGATTGCGGCTGTTTCGGCGATGCAGTGCATCTGACCAACAGACAGACATTGTTGAAGAACGTGGTGCTACTGGCTTGTGCGGTAGTGATTGCATGGAGACCACTTTCGATGGTGAGGTTCATCAGCAAGAGCAACCAATGGATTGTGAAGAACTATACGGCCATATTCATTATCATGTCAAGTATCTGGTGCCTCTACGATCTGCCGATCTTTGACTTCCGACCCTACCATGTCGGAGCCAACATCCCAGAAGGAATGAGGATCCCTGATGATGCAGAACAGCCGGAGTTTGAGACCACATTCATTATGGAGAAAGATGGCAAGAGGGAAACGTTCACACTCGAGAACTATCCTGACTCCACATGGACGTTCGTCGACAGCAAGAGCGTACAGACAAAAGAAGGATATGTGCCGCCCATACACGATTTCTCCATCATCTCAATGGAATCCGGGGAGGATATCACGGAAGAGGTACTGAGCAATAATGACTATACCTTCCTGCTCATCTCGCCCCATCTGGAAGATGCCAGCGACACTAACTTCGGTGAGATAGACAAGTTGTATGAATACGCACAGGCAAACGGATACCCGTTCTATGGTCTCACCGCCAGTAACGAGAAGGCCGTAGCCCGCTGGAGGGAGCTGACAGGGGCTGAATACCCCTTCTGCACCATGGATGAAATTACGCTCAAGACCATGATTCGCAGTAATCCCGGACTGATACTGATCAAAGAAGGGACCGTCATCAGGAAATGGAGCCATAACAGTCTGCCGGTCATTGAATCGGCTCTCGCCTCACAAGCGCTGGAGAAACTCGACATCGGACACATGCCGAAGGACTCTGCACCTAAGAAGATCTTGAGCATCCTATTGTGGTTCGCACTGCCGCTCTTCCTGCTGACATTGGCAGACAGGCTGTGGGCTTGGACGAAATGGATCAAGAGAAAATCAAAAAGAAATCAAGAACAACCCATTACAAACAAATAAAAGAAAAATGAGAAAGAAAATCGTAGCAGGTAACTGGAAAATGAACATGAACCTGCAAGAGGGTATCGCTCTGGCAAAAGAGCTGAATGAGACATTGAAAGCTGATAAACCAAACTGCGGTGTGGTCATCTGTACACCGTTCATCCATCTGGCTTCCATCGCACAGTTCCTCGATCAGGACATCATCGGTCTGGGTGCTGAGAACTGCGCAGACAAGGAGAAGGGTGCTTTTACCGGTGAGGTTTCAGCAGAGATGGTCAAGAGCACTGGCGCCCAGTACGTGATCCTCGGTCACTCTGAACGTCGCGAATACTACAACGAAACACCGGAGATCCTGAAAGAGAAGGTTCTTCTGGCACAGAAGAACGGTCTGAAGGTGATCTTCTGCATCGGTGAGAGTCTGGAAGAGCGCGAAGCTGGCAAGCAGAACGAGGTAGTAAAGGCAGAACTCGAAGGAAGCGTATTCAACCTCTCTGAGGAAGACTTCCGTAAGATCGTCATCGCCTATGAGCCTATCTGGGCTATTGGTACAGGTAAGACAGCCACCAGCGATCAGGCTGAAGAGATCCACGCCTATATCCGCAGCATCATTGCTGAGAAATATGGACAGGCTGTAGCTGACGACACAACCATCCTCTATGGCGGTAGCTGCAAGGCAAGCAACGCTCCCGAACTGTTCGCCAAGCCCGACATCGATGGCGGCCTCATCGGCGGTGCATCATTGAAGGCGGCTGATTTCAAGGGAATCATCGACGCTTGGAAATAAAAAAAATGAAGAAACTTATAACCATACTACTCATTCTGTGCGCTGCTTCTACAGCCAGCGCACAGAATTTCCTTGACGAACTGCAGAAGAAACAGCAAGGACAAGGAACAGTTACTGTTACCGAGAGTAAGGAAATTTCCGACCTGGTAAACGGTACCGCTGCACTTGCTGCGAAGAAGCTGGAGGAAGAAAAGGCCGCTGCCGCCGCAGCTGCTGCTGCCAAGGAGAAGGAAGAAGCTGCTAGACTGGCTGCTGAGAAGGAACGTGAAAAAGCCCGATTGCTGGCAGAAAAGGAAAAGAAAGAAAAGGAGGAAAGCGAACTGGAGATTCCTGTCATCGACACCCGCAAGAAGGTGATGAAGAACTCCTATAAGGTGGATGGCTATCGTGTTCAGGTGTTCTCTGGAGGAAACACGCGCAGCGACCGCATGAAGGCTGAACAGATACGCGATAAACTGAAAGCAGCTTTCCCCGATCAGCCCATCTATACGCATTTCTATTCTCCGCGATGGATTTGCCGCATGGGTAACTACCGCACCTTCAACGAAGCCAACAGCTATTGTAAGAAAGTAAAAGCCATGGGATACAAGCAGGCTTGTGTCGTCAAGGGCAAGATTACCGTACAAAACTAATCATGAATCCGGAAACAGAATTCAGAGAAGGACTCGACCAACTCGCCTCTCATTACAAGAGCATCCTGGAATTATTGGGAGAGGATACTGAACGTGAAGGACTGCAAAAGACTCCCTTGCGCGTAGCTAAGGCCATGCAGATCCTGACACGAGGCTATGAACAGGATGCCAACAAGGTACTCACCGATGCGTTGTTCGAGGAGAAATACAACCAGATGGTGATTGTCAAGGACATTGATTTCTTCTCTCTCTGTGAACATCACATGTTGCCGTTCTACGGAAAGGTGCATGTGGCGTACATTCCTAACGGATACATTACCGGATTGTCAAAAATCGCCCGTGTTGTAGATATTTACAGTCATCGTTTGCAAGTACAGGAACGACTCACACAGCAAATCAAGGACTGTATCCAACAGACACTCCGTCCGCTCGGCGTTATGGTGGTGATAGAAGCCAAACACATGTGCATGCAGATGCGGGGCGTGGAAAAACAGAATGCCATCACTACTACCAGTGATTTCAGCGGCGCCTTCAACCAGGCAAAAACACGTGAAGAGTTCATGAATCTCCTTCGCGGAGAGAGCAAGCGAATCTGAGGCAGATCACTACTAATCTATTACTTTTACCTTTGGATAACGAAAAAAATGCTTATTTTCTTCGTTGTTTCATTATTATATATTATCTTTGCATCGAATATGTAATTTGCTTCTAATGTCAAACAACTAACGATTTGAACTTTACTGGGTGAAAAAAATAGCAAATAGGCATTTATGCAGGACTCTTGTGCTGGCAGCATTCCTGATGCTGTCGGGTCTTAACATATATGCCCAGAAACAAGAAGAAACTATTCTCTTACGTGCCAACATGCTTCGTTGGGCCACCCTCACCCCTGATGTGGGTATTGAGTGGCAGCTGAACAAGGAATGGAGTGTACTGGCCAATGCCACCTATACCCGTTGGAGCTGGAGCGATAATAACCGACGCTTTGCCCAGAAGGAGTTTGCAGGTGAGATCCGTCATTACATGGGATATATGTCTACCCAACGTCCTTGGTATGTGGGAATGATGATACATGGCGGTCAGTATAATTTCGGACTCACCGAAAGGGGCCGACAGGGCGACTACATGGGAGGAGGCATCACTGCAGGATACCGACTCCGTCTGCACAACAAACGGTTCTTCATTGACTTTGGTGGCGGTCTTGGTTTCACCCATGCAACGATTGAAAAGTACAAGACCATCAACGGTGTACGCTACTACACTGGCGATGGCAATACAAACTACATCGGCATCAACAAACTGTCGGTGGCTCTCGTATGGAACTTCTTAAGAAAGGACGGGCAATGAAAAAGCATATCTTTACCATATTCGTCAGCTTGACCGCCGTGCTCCTGTTGGCATCGTGCGTGAAAGATAGGCTTCATTTCCTGCCGGAAGATGATCCTGAATATTTCAATCCCGACGAATGGAAGCTGGGAACTATGATTGTCAAGACAGACTGGAGTCGTACGGACCAAGGTGTTCCCCCTGCCGACGACTACTATCTCATGCTGAATGACAACACTTATATCGTTGGAGATGTGACCAATATTATCCGTCACCTGCACCCAGAGACCTATCGTGTCTTTGCTTTCTATGACCCACAGGGTATTCACATAGAAGACAATGTGGCCACAGTTGACAGTGAAAATGACGGGACCTTGCTTCGCAACCCTGGAACACTGATGGTTTCCAACTTCGAAGAAGCCCAGGTGATGCGTAGTGACACCACCTATGTAAACCTCATTATGCGCCAATTGGTACATGAGGTTACAGTGAACATCTATATGTGGCCGGGCGACGAACAGTTTATATCAAACATTACAGGCTCCATCGACGGTATCGCACAAGCTGTTGATATCACCACAGGTGAGGTGGTATCCGACTACAACAGCGTCATCACCCTACCCCTCACACTTACCTATACCCCTTATAATGGTAAGGATGAAGAGCTGCAGGGGCAGTCTGTACCCACCTACACCTGCACCATCCGCATCATCGACATCATTCACTCCTCCACCCAACCCATGGAGCTGCACGTCACCTATAACAATGGTACGGAGGCTACTATGACTATCGATCTGGAGAACATTCTGGACAACATCAGTATGAAGGAAGATGTGACGAAGGTGGAACTCGACTACTTCATCAAGACAGAATCGGGAATCACCACATCGATCATCGACTGGCACGTGATTGACGAGGGACATCATGACATCAAATAATCCTATAATATATATAATAAGGTATAGAGAATAATAACAAAAACAATATGAATATGAAAAAAATCCTTTTGTCCAGCATCTCCATGGCCACCCTTGCATGTGCCATGATGACCACCGCACTGTTCTCTTCCTGCAGTAGTGAAGAAGAACAGACTCCGGAGAATCAGCAACCTGTGGAACTACAGATTGTTTCTGCTATCAATACCCGTGCTGCCAACGCAGCATGGACGGCAGGTGACATGATTGGTGTTTTCGCCTTGAAGGGAGGCGCACAGGACTACAGTAACATGAGCTACACGACGTCAGACGGTAGCGGTAGCTTCCTTCCTTCTGCTGAAGACCAGACTATTATGCTGCCTTACGATGGAAGCAATTACACCATTGCTGCCTACTATCCCTACACAGAGAGTTTAAAAGATGGCTCATACGCCATTAATGTTAGCAGTCAGACTGACCAGGAGGCTATCGACCTGCTCGTAGCTGCACCTGTCAGTGGTGTCAACAAGATGAGTCCTGTAGCAGCCCTCGACTTCTACCATAAGCTGGTGAAGATTGTCATCACCATGAAACCAGGTAATGGCATCACGGCAGACCAATTATCAGGCATGACCGTTACCATCAGTGGACAGCAGATCAAAGGTTCTTGCGATGTTATCAACAATGGTGACGTGGTGCCATCAGGAGAAACATCAGACATCACCCTGGAGACATCTCCCGATGGAACCACCAGCGAGGCTATCCTGTTGCCAGCAACTACCACCGAAGGCATGGTGCTTACCTTCAGTATCCCTGATGCAGGAGTTTACACATGGGCTGTGAACAGCGCAGCTAAATCGCAGTCGTTCGGTGCCGGAAACAAGTACAAGTACGACATTACCATCAACAAGACTGGTTTGGATGTAAATGCTAGCATTGAAGACTGGGCCGACGGTAACGGAGGCGAGAACGGTAACGCGATCTAATAACTTACAAGAGAAACTGTCATGAAGAAATATTTCGTTTTTGCAGCCGCTGTCATCGCCTTGGCAGCCTGCAGCAGTGAAGAAGAGAATGTTCAGACCTGGAACGGCGAAATCCGCCTGAGTGCCGTGAATGTCGTCCAGACCCGTGCTGCACAAGGTATTCAGTCAACCGCATTCGACAATGGAGAAAAGGTGGATGTGTTCATCAATGAGAATGCCACAACACCCTCTATCGAATATCCACAACCGCTGGTTTACACTTCAGGAACCGGTGGAGTGCTCACCACCAGCGATGAACAGTATTACCCCCAAAGCAATGGTGTCAATATCTTTGCCGTCTATCCTTCAGGAGTGGCTGGTACTAATGTAAATGCAACTAATGTAGCTTTCGCCGTTGAGAGTGATCAAAGTGAAGAGGATGCCTATAAGGCAAGCGACTTAATGGTTGGTGCGCCCGCAAATAATCCTGTTTCCAAGACGTCGGGCACTGTCCAACTGACTTTCAAGCACTGCTTGTCGAAGATCAACATCAACATCAGTGCAGGTGATGGTATTACTGAAACCGACCTCCAGGGTGCTACTGTAACCATATTGAATACAACAACTGGCGGCACCTTTAACGTACAGACAGGTGTGGTAACTGCCAATGGAGCCCAAGCTGCTGCAACCCCCATTACAGCAGGAACGTTGGAAGTACGAGAAGACACTGGTGTACAAGGCATCAGTGCCATCATCATTCCACAGACTTTTTTAGCCGGCAGGCGATTCATTTCGATCAAGTACGGTGGTGATCAGCAGACTCCTGCTACCGAGCTCTTCTATACATTGCCCCATGGCCAGGCTGCTAGCGTTGATTTTGCTGCAGGTTACTCCTATACCTTTAATATCACAGCCAAGAAGTCTGGTCTTACCCTTGATGGTACCACCATTACAGACTGGACAGATTATGGCGATGTATTTAGTGGAGATGCAACTCCTACACCTTAATATATTTATAAGGATATGAAGATAAGTAGATTTCTCATCATAGCTATAGCAGCGTCCACCTCTTTCCTCACTGCTTGTACGTCAGAGGAAGAGGAAGCCTCTGCCAGACATGAGCTGGTATTCCAGCTTGGCATGGGCAATGCTGAGACACGTGCCACACCCGAAGGTACGTGGACGGTAGGCGACTATATTGCCGTAAAGGTGGGAAATACGGTCAAGCAATACATTATCACATCCACCGATGGCAAGGCTAAAGGTATAAATTATGACAACACGTTCTACTGGGAAGACCTCGGTGAATCATCCATCAAGGTCACAGCTTGGAGTTTTGGCAAAGATTATTACGAGACCCTGCCAAGTGTCATTACCGTGAAGACCGACCAGAGTTCCACAGAGAACTATACTGCCAGTGATTTCCTGTATGCCAAGGAGACTACCATCACCAAGGGAGCACCTCTCAATCTGACCTTCTATCACCAGATGACCTGCTTGGGGTTCCATATAAACATTGCCGAGCCTGTTGAGGTAAGTAGCGTTGTTTTGGGGGGAGATCCAGATTTGGGCGAAGACATGCCTTTTATCAAAGTTAACTATTCTGCACCTACGGAAGATGTTACTACAGGCTATTACCCTGACTACGGCCAATGTGTTATTGACTATGATGATGAGAGTATTAAGGGAACGATTATCGCTCACAAAGGAGAAAATGTAGGGGATGCACAAACCTTTACTGCCATCTTAGTACCCTTAAGTCACAATGATAACTACGAATTGTTACCAGTCTTTATCACGCTTGAAGACGGAACAAAGTTCAGTTTTGTACTGGGTATAGATGTAAATCTTCCAGTATGTGAAGCCGGGGGTAGGCAGTTCTACACCATCAATATCAAAAACAAGAAACTCTCAGTAAGCGGTACAGAAGCAGCAGGTCCAGCAGTTTCTGCACAAGATTGGCAATAACAAAACGTAAACAACAAGAAGATATGAGAATCATTCGTCAAGCATCATATATTCTCTTAGGACTGGCAGCATTCTTCTTTACTGCATGTTCTCAGGAAGAGATAGAGCAGACAAAGGAGGTAAAACAATCTGAGCTTCGGGTAATGGTAAACCATCCTGACGCAGCAGCCTCACGTGCCACCATTAGCGGAGTCTCCACTTCTTTCGAAGCAGGTGATCAGATTGGATTCTTTGCAATAGAAAGAACTTTTATAATGGATGATGAAGGTGATCTTATAGAAAATGATAGAGAGGTATATTACAATATCCCGCTAACGTTCGACGGTAATGAGTGGAAACCATCTGATAATGTCAAGCTCTTCCATTCATCCAATTTCACTTATTATGCCTACTACCCGTACCAAGAGGATTTGAATGGTTGGACCAATGATGGAGAAGAAGCCCCTGAGGATTTCTTTGAGTATATCACTAATTTTTGGGAACCGAAATTAGACCAGAGCACGTTAGAAGACTATCTTGCCAGCGACCTGATGGTTGCGAAAGGTGTTGCTACTACTAATGACGACAATTCGGGCACGGTGTCTTTCACCCTCGAGCATCAAATGGGGTTGCTTGAATTCCAACTACGTGGTGAATCTGGTGCCCCTATAGACACCGGAAATATGGATAGCAAAAAATACTTTAACCACTATCAAAATGTTGACGGCAAGGAGAACTACTATCCTGTTCCATATAACGATGGTGTAGTTTTCCGGTATATTGGCAAACCTGCAACGGGTTATTCATTCATGTATCAAACTGCTCAGACTGTTCAGAATGGGATTGCTACCGTTTTACATACAGTTGGAGATAAAGGAAAGATAAAGATAGATAATATAGATGGAATCCAACTTTATAATGGTTATAATTAGCCTGTACAGAATGAACCCGATAATATGAAATTAATATATACAGCTATGATAAGGAAATGCATTCTATTACTCCTGCTTGTTGTGACAGCCATCGCAGTCAGGGCACAAGGGGTACTCGAAGTAGATGATCTCTCGCAGGCCAATGCGGTGTATTCCAGCGAGGGTGAGAAGGCAGCTGTGGAGATTAGGTGTAACCACACCATTCCTTTGCAGTTCTCATCCACGATGGATAAGTCGGTTGACCTCTTCAGTACGGAGATTCAGGGAACGGATTCGGTGTATTTCATTGAATTCCCCGCAGGTGCACGCTATCGCGGTCGTGTACTCACTGTAGTGGCTCCTGGCTTCAATCCCCTCGACATCCCCCTCGATCTGGAACCGAAGCAGTTACGCACGTTTAAGATCTACGACCCCAACTCGATGGTGGATGCGGGCTGCTACCGCGGGCACCGTAACATGGGTGTGCGTGAGATCCAGAATGCCAACTACGAGGAGGCGCTCAACCAGTTCAATGTAGCCAAGCAGTGTTCCGACTGCGATGAAGAGGAGAACAATGCCAACATCGCCAAAGTGGATTCGCTGATCAAGCTACGCAGCGATGCCGACATCCTGTATCGTATGCTCGACTACAGTGCGGCGGCAGAGATCTATAACAACATCGTGCAGATCAATTCCTACGATGCCTATGCGGTGCAGAAGTTCAAGGAGTGTAACGAGCGCTACGAGTCAGAGTGTGCTGTCACCTTCAAGCAGGCAGAGGCCTATTTCGACAACCGTCTGTTCGAGAAGGCCCGAGCCCTCTATCAGCGCGTGGTTGAGAACGGCTGTCCTGAGGCCAAGACCTCCACGGAGCGTCTGAACAGCATCAGCAACTACCTCACCGCCAAGGAAGAGCATGCCAGCGTGGTTACCTACGAATGGATGGATGGAGCACCTATCGGTATTCACTACGGTCGCTATAACCAGACCAAGGCAGGCATCTACCTGCATCTGAACGTGAATAGCAAGGGATTCAGTGCCATCCAGAGTAATTCAGGCAATGCCATTCCCGATCATCCCGAGGTGAACTTCGGCGTGGGTTGGACAAAGCATCTCATCAAGTCGGAGAAGGTACCTATATGGCTCACCTTCGGTCCTGGTGTCACCATGAAGGGTTTCTACGGCAAGTATGCCACCATCGACAAGAACTCCCACCCCGACAAACACGGCTATCCTAACAAGGAGGCTGACGTGGAGGATATCGATTTGGAGGACGGACAAAAGTTCAACGCTGCCGTATCCGTGAATCCCGAGATCGGTGTGTGTGTGAAATATAGCTTCTTCGCTGCTCGCGTTGGCTATAGCTACCGCTTCGCCCTGAACAATGTACTGAAGGATTTCCTCGGTCAGCATTGCTTCAGTCTGGGCATCGGATTCGCCTTCTAAGCCTTCTGCTGACGGAAGACAAACTGAAATGGATTCCATACGTTAATCAAAACGTTTGGAATCCATTGCTTTTTGATTTTGTTCCCATGTTGGGAACTATTTATTCCCATGTTGGGAACATTTTATTCCCACGTTGGGAACATTTTATTCCCACGTTGGGAACTTTTTATTCCCACGTTGGGAACTATTCTTATCTCACGATTCTAAACGATCCCAAGTGGAACACATCCTCGCGTTTGGTGACCACCTGGCCCTCGGCATTCTTGTAAGGCTGCCAAGTACGCACCTGAATGAGGGGGTTATCAGCATCGCGGAAATCAATCATCAGGAACAGATAGCCTTCGTCGCTATAGCCCGAGGTGTGCCAGTATTGCTTCAAGGTGACGCCATACACATCATCGTACTTCGGATGTTGAACCACCTCTATCTCGTCGAACTTCACATTGATGTACTTCGTATTCTTGAACACACGGGTGAGGTTCGTGATATACTCCTGCTTCGACTGCTTGATATATACCACCTTATTATTATTAAGAGTCATGCGGGTGAGGTCGCTATTGGGTTTCTCCTTCACCACCTTACCAGTAATGATGAGTGCCTTATCAGAGAACACGCTGTTCAGCAGGTCGATATCCTTACGGTTATACGCTGTTCGGAAATTCTCCACGAAATCCACGATGATCTGTCGGCGCGCATAATCGAGGTCACTCTCCTTTTGTCCCATGATCTCTTCATAGCGCTGCAAGTCGATGGATATGCTTACACCCGAGATGAGTCCGCTGGGTGTGAAGTCAACAGTCAGCTCCTGTCGTGACTCATCCTGATCGGCCTCGATCATATCCACGGGAATACCACGCACCTGATAGCCGCTGGCCGTCTTCAGACAACGACTCATAATACTCACGGGCGGACAGCTCATCGCACTGGTCTTCCACATCAGCTCCACATCCTTGATGGCCTCAGGGGTGAAATTATCCTTCGACAGTTTGGGCTTCTTCTGCTCCTCGTCGGCGGCCGACTTAAAGAGCGACATCATCAGCGTGACGTTACTCTCCATCTTCGCCTTGGTTGCAGCATCCACCACCCCTTCGCTGATCTTGAATGTAGCCCCGTCGGCCATGGCTACGGTGGTCATCATGAGCAGCACAACGGTCATGACCATCCTTATCATCCTATTCTTTGTCATATTCATTATCTATATTGATTATTCCTTATATTTTCCAAATAGCGTACGGATATTACTTTGGGGAATGTTCCCGTAGAGTTTGGCCGTTACCACCCCACCCTCTTCAAACAAATCGTCGGTAGGCACAGAAACGATAAACATGTGAATGAAGTTCAGTTTGCGGTGGTGAAACACCAAGGTAGCCTCCATCTTCTCCTTGTTGATGGATGTCACGCTACAGTAGATATCCATGTTCCGTGCCAGCAGGTCGTAGATATTCTGCATATTCTGCACAGGCACCTTCTTGGTATTTCCGTACATGTGCTGAGTGATCTCGATCTTCAGTTTGTTCTGTTTCACGCGGTTCAGCAGGATATTCGTGAACGACTCCACCGGATAGCGCTTGTCAAAGATCGGCTCATAGCTGCCTTTGCTCTCACGTACATAGAAATCCGACGTGAGCGACTTCACCTGGAACGACTTCCCCTTGACGATATAGATGCCACGTTCGGCAGTAGACTGCAGGTCGCGCTTGTTGACCGTATAGGGGGTGTGGTAGTTCTCTGTGACATGCTTGGCGCATAACTGCTCATAGAGCAGCGTGTCGGCACTCACCTTGTCGCGATCCTGGGCACCAGCAGAAACCGATATCAGGAAGGCTGTCAGGAAGAATCCTATGCGTAATGATTTCCTTTTGAACATCTCCGATCCTTTCTTTTATTTCGTCAGATAAGATACGCGATAGATACCCGACTTCATCTGGTCGCCGCCATTACCGCGGATCGGACTCATCAGGATACTGAAGTCAACCGGTTCCTCGGTAGCCACGAGCAGGAAGGTCTCACGGGAGTTGGCCTCTGAGAACTCAAAAGGTTCCGACTTGAAGGCCACCGTACAGCCGGCAGGTACCAGCAGGTGGGCACAGGTAGCAGCCTCATCCACGGGCAGCACCAAGTATTTGTTGCCACGCTCATCGATATCCAGCACGTTCACATACAACGGTTCCTCTGTTCTGTTTGTCACCCTCACATAACAGTTGGTGAACACATCCACTTCAGGATTGATGGGTTCGCCGGTCTCACAGGAAACAAGGTCGAAGCGTACATCCAGATCTGACGATAAGAGATTCTTAGGTTGTATCAGACTGCTCTCCACAGAGGCTGTCACCTCTGCCATGCTGGCCAAGCGGTTCAGCAGGAACGAGTCGCGGGCTGTGGCACGATACGACGTGGCCGTGGCCTGCATATATGAACTTGGATGCGAGAGGTTCTTACTCTCTTTCGAGAACAGTTGCTTCACCATATAGCTCAGATACTGCTTCGACAGGTTCTTGGGAGCCTTGGCAGCCTTCAGCAGCGCACTCACCGTGTTTGTTCCCTCTGTGGTGAAGGAGTACATCTTACTGTTCACCTCGTCAATTACCGTTACAGCGCTCTCCTTACCAATCACCAGCTTACTGGCTGTCGTAAGAGTCTTGCGGGCATTCAGGGCTACCGTCTTCGATCCCTCGTAGATCTTGGCTGTTCCCACCACTGAATACACCAGGTAATCAGCTGCACTGATCGTCGTGGTAATCAGCAACGCTGTTACCAACATCAAAAGGCGCTTGGCGCCGTATGTCTTCTTTTTCATTGTCATACGTTTATTTGTCTATGGATTTGTTGATTATTTCTCGTAAGTAAACAACTCGAACGGTTCCATACCGTTAGGGTTCATGAAGATAGGTGTCTGCTTGAAATCCGTCATCTGGCGTACCGCCTTATACAGATACTGATCCAGCTGTTGGGTGGATAGTCCGATATCGCCATCGGTACGTGCAGCCCCATTGAAGGCATCCACCAAGGCTTTGGTGAACGCACCGTTCTTCCAGTCCTCGTTCTCTTTCGACTTCGTATCGCTGGCACTCGAGGCATACATCACCATACCGTTCTTGGTGCGCCGCAGCTGTTCCACGAAATGGTTACTGGCAGCCGAGCGGTTACCGCCCATCAAAGCACCTGAATAGCAGGCATCGACGAACACGATGAGCTTTCCATTGATATCCTCCACAGCCTGACGGAAGTCATTACTTGAGAAACAGTTGTAGAGTTTCGAAGTACTGCTGCCGTAGTTCATGAAGTAGAAGCGGTCTTTCTCGTCGCGATAGCCATGACCGGCATAGAAGAAGATGCAGACATCGGTGGGCGACGACTCCTGCTTGAGCCATTCCATAGCCTCGTAGAAATCCTCACGTGTAGCCTCCTCGTCACAGATGGTCTTCACCTGCACATCCTGGTAGGGATAATCCTTCTTGGTACTGAGCACCTTGGAGAAGTCGCGTGCATCCTTCGTGGTGTACTTCAGCTTCGGCAGTTCAGGGTCGTTGTAATCCCCCACGCCGATGGCCACGGCAAAGAGACGGGGCAGCTCAGCCACCTGCTTTTCGCGGATCAGACGGATACTGGCGGGTTCACTGTTACCGTTCTCGTTCTGTGCATAAATGGTGACGGTGCAGTCGCGATTGGGCAGATCCACCTCTACGGTGTTCGCAGCCCGCACAGCACGGTCGGCTGGCTGCTTCTGACCATCCACCATCACCGTAATACGTGTACTGGCCTCCAATCCTTGTGCCAGCAGCTGATAGCGCAGCTTGATCACATCCGTATGGAAAGGACTCTGGTCTTCGGGGAACAGGATTCGCACCTCTGGCGGTACTGGTCGTCCACCAACGGCCGGTTGCGGTGCAGGTGTCGGTGGTTGCTGGGCAACAACCGGCTGCTCTACAGGTTTCTCCACAGGGGTTGGAGCAGGTTTGGGTGCAGGTGGAGGCGTTGTGGTGGCCACAGCAGGTTTCACCTCTTCCACTTCCTGCATGGGAATGGCTGCAGTATGCTTACCTGCTGCTTTGTCCTTCCACAGCTGACTCATCTTCTTGTCCTGCATCACCAATACCCCTTTCTCATAGCACTCAGCCAGGGTAAGCTGTGCATTCTTGTTCCCATTGTTCGCAGCATCGGTCAGGTTACGCAACGCCTTGTCGTAGTCGATAGGCACACCTCGGCCGTACATATAGCAATAGGCCAGGTTATACTGTGCCTTGGCAAACCCCTTGCGTGCAGCCCTTTTGAACCACATGGCCGCCGTGGCATAGTCCTTGTCTATTCCCTCACCGTTATAGAGGGCATAGCCCAGGTTGAACTGTCCTTCCAGACTGCCAGCTTCGGCCGACTGCTGGTAACATTCCACAGCCTTGCTGAACTGCTGTTTCTCGTAATAGTCGTTACCCTGCTTGAGCCATTGGTCGGCCGACTGTCCTAACACAGCGGTCACAGTCATCACAGCAACTATCAATATACAGAATCGTTTCATCATTTCTTCGGTGGTTTAAAGTAGAGAGATTTTGAAGCAAAAGCATAAAGCCGTTTCCATTGGGGATGGATAGTGCAGTAGTCGATGAACCACATATAGTGGATGCGGGCTCGCTCTATAAAGGCCACACCCAACAACGGCAATAACAACGAGATGTCGTAATCGTGTTTTACGAAACAGATAAAGCCTATCCATGCAAATACCACACTGATGACCAGATACACCAGCTTGTTCCAATAGATGAAGAAACGCGGTGAATGCTTTCTGGTGAGGTAGCCCGCATAGGCGGCTATCAGACAAACGAAAATGGTTAATATCCAGGAAATGGTGTTCGACATGGACGAGATCTCATGATGATCGATATAAGTCTCGGCGGCATACGCCACGGTTTTCATCCCTGGCATCTTCCCCACAGGAGTGAAGTGCATATCTGCCTCCTCGGTGATGGTTCCCACCATGGCCAGCTTACCCTTGATGAGAGCCTTGTTCTGCATGATGGAGTCGTACCTGACAATAGGGAACTCCACGTTCGAATAGAGAATGGTGCGTTTGTTGTTCTTTTCTACCGTAGGCTCTTTGCCCATGTACTTACATGCGGCCAGGTAAGCCAGGGAGTAATAAGTGGTGGAATCCACCTTCTGACAGATGGTATAGTCGCGTAGCGTACCGTTAGGACCGTTACTCTTCAAGACGTTACTATACGCCCAGGTATAATCGCCAAAGGGTTCGAAGAACGATTTCAGCACGTCCACGAACTTCCCCTGCTCCTCGGAAGAGGCGATGAGCTTACACGAGAGGATAGGCTGCGGCAACTGGTCGATGGCCATGATCAACTCTCCGTTGCCAATCATATCATCCCCCTCCTTCTCATAGATAATATCCATCATCACGGTCTTGGGCTCACAGGCTGCCAACTGTTCCAAAGTCTTGGCTATATCCCCTCTGGCTGTCTGCTCCGTGATATCTATCAGCACGATGTCATCACTCCATTTCACGTTGTTTCCCATGCGCTGGATGGTGAAATAGATATCGGTCATCTTGAACTCACTCAGGGCACGACTCACTGGATCGAAAATCGTGAAGTTCACAAACAGGATGGCCCAGAAGCCCGCAATCACCCATGCCAGCACAACCACGAAGACATGATCGTGATGGAAAATCTCATGGAGATGGTCCTTGATGAACTGTTTGATATGACTAATCCATTTCTTCATACGGCTCTTCTATCTGGTTTTGTTTCTTGAGGTTTTTCTTTGCTTCCTTCTGGTCCCGACGGGCTTTCAACTCATCCAGATAACCTGCTGTCATAATACCCGAAGGTAATGCCACAATCGCAACACCCACGAAAGCGGAGATCATACTGATGAATCTACCTATCTGGGAAACAGGATAGATGTCACCATAGCCCACGGTAGTCAGCGTACAGGCCGACCAATAGATGGCATCGAAGAAGGTATGGAACAGATATTCCCCTGTGCTGGGATTGATATCCTCCTCGGCATTGAACATGATCAATGCAGTGATGAATATATAGAATGCTGCCAAGGAGAATACGGTCCATAGGATTCGTCCTTGACGCTTGATCACTGCCATGATAATCTCCAATGGTTCATAGTAGCGGATGAACTTCACAACACGAAGGATGCGCAGCAGTCGGGTGATTCGTGCTGCCTTGAAGGTAGGACTGAGCAGGTGGATGGTCGGCAGGATACTCAGCATATCGATGATAGCCATGAACGTAAACGGATAGATCACGAACGACACCCACCCCTTCTTCAGTTCATAGTCGGCTGTGATCCATCGCAGGATATAGTCGATTACAAAGATAAGAGCAGGAATGATATCACAATACCAGAACAATGTTGAATGTTCACGGAACATCAAGGGCACAATGCTCACAGCTATCACCGCCGACATACTCATGTGATAAAGCTGCGACCATGCCCCATCGTCTTCGAGATAGCCTGGTCCGATAATATCGTATATCTTTTTCCTAATATTCACTTTCCGTTAAATCTTATGATTTAATGTATTGTTATTCGACTGCAAATATAAGGATAAATCTGTGAATTACAAATGAAAAACGCATATTTTGTGCATCGGGGAACAAAAAAACCAAGAATCGACGGTCATAAAGGTAGCCAACTTTCAAACAAACCCATGGGGAAGGGCACAAAAAAATCCAAATCACATCAATGCGATTTGGACTCTTTTGGTCGGGATTACTGCCCTACTTTGTGCAAAATCTATTAAAATCCATTAGATTTAATAATTTTTCTATATGATTTAATATCAATAAGTTACAAATATACTATCATTCAACCCGAGAAGACACAATCAGGCTTACATTAAATTATCACGCCAAAAACACGCCAAAAATTTGGTCGTATCCATTGTTTTCCCTACTTTTGCAAAAGGAAATAAAAAACTAGTAGGATATGGCACAAATTGAATTAAGATTATCAACAAAAATCCAAAAGGAAACTGGAATGTGCGAGGTGCTCATTCGTTTCTTTCAGGGCACCAAGTTCAATGTCAGAGCAAAAAGCGGTGTCTTTGTTTCACCTGAATATTTCGAGTACTACATTGATAGAGCAAAGACAGAAAGCCTTGGGGTTAAAGTTCCAAGTAATCTGCTTACGGCCACAAAAGAAAAGGCAAAAAAGAGCCATTATACACTTCGACAAAGTGGCATCATCGTTGTCAAGCAACGTTTAGAGACACCCGACGTAAAATACCATCGTGAGCAATCTGACCGTCTTTATAATCTTAAGAAAGCAATTATAGAGGCATATGATATCAATAAAGACGCCAATCTTACAAGCGACTGGCTGCAGTTGGTTATCGACCGTTTTATGCATCCAGACAAGTATAACGTCAAAGCAGAGAAAAAGAGAACATTCTATGAATTGGCCGAAGAGTACATTGAGAAGCGTCATTTAGCATACACTCACGCCAAGGTTTTCCGAGTCTTGATGAGAGAGGTCGCAAGATACGAAGGTTATATTCGTGCTACAGACTATAATCGTATCAGTTTTACTTTCGACATTGATACTGTTACGAAAAGCGACATAGAAGATTTCATCGACTATCTCCGTCATGAATTCACACTCTCCATGGAGCACAAGGATCTATTCAAAAAACTTCTTTCAGAATATCCTGCAAGTGTGACGAAAGGCAACTGCAAACTGGAAGACAGGGGGGAAAACACAGTTATTAAAGGTGCCAAGCGACTGAAATCCTTGTTCCGTTGGTTCTATGAAGAGGGATATACAAAGAATCGTCCTTTCGATGGTATCAACCTTGGAACAGAAAAGGTTGGCACTCCTTATTATATTACTATAGAGGAAAGAAACAAGATAGCAGAGACTGATTTTGTTGCTGCCTACGAGAATATGTCAGAGGAAGAAAGAAAAGGTATCGACAAGACCAACCTTGCAGGCTATGGCATACAAAGGGACATTTTTATCTTCCAGTGCTTTGTTGGTTGTCGTGTTGGAGATTTGCTTACGTTAGGGCATGGTAACATTATAGATGGTATTCTTGTATATACCCCACATAAAACGAAAGACAATGGCGAACAAGCCATGCAAGCCAGAATTCCCTTACATCCTAAAGCAATGGAACTGGTAAAGAAGTATGAAGGATGCAATAAGAACGGATTGCTCTTTCCGTTCATCACAGCTCAGAAATACAATATTGCCATCAAAAAGATCTTCAAGTTGGCCGGTATTACCCGCAATGTTATTATCCGAAACGCTAAGACTGGAGAAAACGAATTGGTTCCTATTGACACCGTTGCTTCAAGTCACTTGGCTCGTCGTACCTTTATCGGAAATGCTTATTTCAAAGTGAGCGACCCCAACCTGATTGGAAAGATGAGCGGTCATGTGGATGGTTCAAGAGCTTTCAAGCGTTATCGAAACATAGAAGATGAAACACTTAAGAGCGTCATTGACTTAATAGGATAGTTAAACAAATGGTTAACTATAAATAATAAGGTATAGCAATTTAAAAAAATGTTGTAACTTTGTACGCGAATGATGACGATAGAAGAAATAAGGACAGGGAAGGAAGGTCAGACATTTGACCTGAAAAGCATACAGATTGACCCGAAAGCACTGGCAATCCCCATCGTGGCGATGGCTAATGCTGATGGCGGCGTGTTGGCAATAGGCATATCTGACAAGACAAGAAGGATTGAGGGCATTAATCAACATGCTACTAAGTTGAACGAGCTGCTTCGTGTGCCGTTTGATTTCTGCAATCCTTCCATTCCTGTAACTTGTCGCTATATGGATTGCACTGACGATGAAGGCAATCCTAATTGTATTCTGCTGATGGATATTCCCGCCAGTCAGTTCCTGCATACGAATCAGGCTGATGAAGCCTATATCCGTGTGGGCGACAAGAGTCGCAAACTGACATTTGACGAGCGTATGCAGTTGATGTACGACAAAGGTGAACGCTCCTATGAAGACACGGCTGTTTATGGCGCAACCATTGACGACATCGATATGGATGCCGTTGCCGAATACGCTAAACTGGTAGGCTACAGTAGGTCGCCACTTGAATACTTACGAGAGAATAACGGTTTTGTCAAAACTAACAAGAAGGGTGAAGAGGATGTTAGCGTAGCCTGCATTCTGCTTTTCGGCAAGAACCCTCAAAACTTCTTCCCTCGCAGTCGTACCCGTTTCATCCGCTATGAAGGTGTTGACGAGAAAGTTGGCGCAGAGATGAACGTCATCAAGGACGTCATCTTTGAGGGAACCATTTTGAACCAGGTCAAGAAGACGATTGAGTTTATCGAGACTCAGGTTCGCGAGCATACATTCCTGGGACAACATGCTCAATTTGTGACAAAGCGTGATTACCCAGAGTTCGTCATTCAAGAGATGACGGTCAACGCTTGCTGCCACAGAGCCTATAACATCAAGGGAACGGAAATACAAATCAAAATGTTTGATGACCGGTTGGTATTTGAATCCCCTGGCAAACTCCCAGGTCAGGTGAAGCCAAACAACATCAGGCATACCCACTTCTCGCGTAATCCTAAGATTGCTGCATTCCTCAAAGCATATCATTATGTTAAGGAATTTGGCGAGGGTTTTGACCGTATCTGTCGTGAACAGGAGGCCAATGGCGCAAATGTTCCATCTTTCAGAACAGATGAGTTCATCCTGAAGATTACTGTGCCGAAGGTCACAGGAAACGTGAATGAAAATGGACAAAAGGTGAATGAAAAGGTGAATGAAAACGATGTGAAGGTTACTGTAAAGGTAAATGCAAATCGTCATGAGTTGATAGAAAAGTTGATAGAAAAAGCTATCAGCAATCATGATAAGCTGACAGAAAACCGCATTACCATACTTGAACTAATGATAGACAATCCATATATATCTGTAGTAGAACTTGCAAAAGCTGTTGGAATTAGTGTTAATTCCATTATGCGTAATATAGATTATATGCGTGGCAAATACCTCCGTCGTGTTGGTCCTGATAAAGGTGGTTTTTGGGAAATAGTTGAATAAACAAGAAAAGATTGTAGATGGATAACGAATATACGTTTAAAGATTTTCTGGCTGCCCTTAAGAAATGGCAGTCGGGTAATTTGGTAGAGTATTACAGGTTTCTCGGTATATTAGGTCAAGAGGAATTGGGTATTATGAATTTGTTTTTTGCTTTAGTCAAGCAGATGTCGTTCCGAGTACCTCGCTTGGTGGTTGAGGATGATGTTAGAATCCCACAAGAGATGGCGGACATCATCAAACGCTCCCATACCATTGAACGGATGATAAAAGCTATGGGGTATACTGACCTAGAACCTTTTCTGATGTCATTGCTCTACTGGATTTATTTCGACCATAGCTACGAATGGATTTATTCGAAAATAAAGGACCCCATCCCTGGCTACAATCTTGGCCTGCTCAAATATCCTTTAAGCTATATTGCCAATAGGTACGTAGTGAAAAAGAGTTTGAAATTAGGAATTCGCACACAAGCTGACTGGAAAAGGTTTTGGAACCTCAATACAGAAATGAAAACACTCCCCTTCAATGAAGTTTTCGAACTCCTACCCAATGAAATGTTGTTTTTAGAGGATGGTAAAACAGACGGTTTTGAGAAATTGCCAGAACCTATCACATTGCCAAATAAGGTATATAAGCCTCTGTCAGAGATAATCAATGTGCCAGATAGCAAAAGCAAAGAAAAGCTTCTGAACAATATTCATGAATTGTTAAAAAAGAGGTCAACAGGGAATGATTTAGTTTTGTTGCTTGTAGCCCTGAAGAATATCATTATTGCCCCTGGAACGGCTCCTGTAATTAGCAATAGGCTACAAATGACCGAATATAGGGAGGCTTTAGTATTAGAGTTTTCTGATTTGGATTTTGTAAAAGTAAGAAACATCCAGTATTATTTCAGTACCCTTTATCATAAAGACGCTAAAGGCAAACTGGTCATTGAAAACTCATGGTACAAACAAGAACTTCAATATTTAAGGGATGAGTTGCTTAAATAGAATTGCGTTTTTTGCGCTTTTTGCGCTTCTATCCGACAGCGCAAACATCTTTATTTAATTCACTTAGACGGTATTTAGAAAAATCGTATTTTTGCCCCCGATTTGAAATGAATCGAATCGGGGGCAAGTCGTATTTGTACGTGCTAGAGCCCACTGAGTGAAAACTATTTTATATAATAAAGATGATAGGAAAAAATGTTTTTGCAAAGGATGCCGACCAGGTTGGCTACTTTGAACCAAGTGAAGAAAGTGAGTTGTTTGCAAAGCGACTCGTGTCTGCAATCTCTAAGGGCGGTGACCACATCTCCCTTACTCTAACAGGGAAA
>Ga0256404_1002043_pt1 | contig 45954 bp, 38 predicted proteins | sample RumenRJG_01DNA_FD_185990 | JGI IMG/M metagenome (GOLD analysis project Ga0256404, IMG submission 185990) | Bovine rumen microbial communities from Lethbridge, Alberta, Canada - RJG_01 | ecosystem: Host-associated > Mammals > Digestive system > Stomach > Rumen | place: Canada: Alberta | collected... | reverse complement strand
GGCGCATGGTGCTGGCGCTGCTGTTTTCCATTGTGCTGATGTGGACGATGACAGGGCAGCCCTTACCGCTGGATGCCGGCTGGCAGGCGTGGGCCTGGCTGTTGGCGAGCGGCATGGTGGGCTACTTTCTGGGCGACTGGTGCCTGTTCAACAGTTACGTCGTCATGGGTTCGCGCTTCGGCCAACTGTTCATGACGCTGGCGCCGGCCTTCACCGCTTTCTTCGCATGGACCATGATTGGGCAGACGCTCTCTTGGCACTCGCTGCTGGCCATGGCGGTCACGCTGGCGGGCATAGCCGTGGCAGTGACCGACAAGCGGGGCACCGAGGACGGCAAGCCCCTGCCGCGCCGCGGCATCCTCTATGGTCTAGGCGCTGCCCTGGGGCAGGGTCTCGGACTGGTGATGAGTAAGATAGGTATTGATTGCTATACGGCAGCATTGCCTGCCGAGCGGTTGGTCGAGATAGGCGACTACGTGCCCTTCGGCAGCAACCTCATTCGTTGCATGGCGGGACTGGCCTGCGTGTCGCTGTGGCTGTGGACCATGAGCGAGTGGAGCAAGAAGCAGTCGGTGCGCGGCACAGGTCTTACCTCAGAACACCCGCTGGCCGAGAAGCCACGTCCCACGCTGCTGCAGTCGCTGAAGGACCGGCGTGCCGTGGCGGTGATGCTCATTGCCGTTTTCTCGGGTCCGTTTGTGGGTGTGAGTCTGTCGCTGAAGGCCGTGCAGTACACGGCAGCAGGCATCGCCTCTACCATTATGGCGATGTCGCCCGTGCTCATCCTGCTGCCCTCGCGGTGGCTGTTCCATCAGCCCGTCACGCTGCGTGCCGTGCTGGGCGCCCTGATTTCGTGCGTGGGTGTGTCGCTGTTCTTCCTGCTATGATTGTTTGCGCTGTCTGACGATGGAGAGCAGAATGCTGGCGGTGAGCGTGCCGAAGATGACGAGCAGGCTCAGACCGGTGCCTATCTCCACATGGGGCACGTAGGGCAAGTGGCAGTGGAGTAGGAGTTTCACGCCGACGAAAATCAATACGATTCCCAGACCATATTTCAAGTAGTAGAAGTACTTCGCGATGGCGGCCAGTGCAAAATAGAGGGCACGCAGGCCGAGGATGGCGAAGATGTTCGACGTGAGCACGATGAAGGGATCCTGCGTCACCGAGAATACGGCGGGGATGGAGTCTACGGCAAAGGCAATGTCGCTGGTCTCGATGACGATGAGGGCCACGAAGAGGGGGGTAAAAGCAAAAGAGAGACCCTCCCCCCTGCCCCTCCCTGTATGGAGGGGAGTAGATACACATTCTCCTTGGGTATTAGACTCATGATGTAAAGACATATCTCTCCCCTCCATACAGGGAGGGGTAGGGGGGAGGGTCTTTACCCAGAACTTCCCACCGTGCATCTCGTTGGTGACGGGGAAGAGCTTCCGGAAAACTCTTACAAAGAGATTGCGCGACGGGTCGGGCTGCTTCTCCTCGTCGTGGGTGAACATCTTGGCACCGCTGTAGAGCAGGAATACGCCGAAGATGGCCAGTACCCACTCGAAACGTGACACCACGGCAGCACCGAGGAAGATGAAGATGCTGCGCAGGATGAGGGCTCCCAGAATGCCCCAGAAGAGCACCTCGTGCTGATACTTGCGCTCCACGCCGAAGAACGTGAAGAGCATGAGGAAGACAAACAGATTGTCGACCGATAGCGACTTTTCAATCAGGTAGCCTGTGAGAAATTCGAGTGCTTTCTGGTGTGGGTCGATGGGGTAGAAGAGGTAGATGCCCAGGCAGAAAACGAGCGAGACGGCTATCCATACGCAGGTCATGCGCAGGGCCTCGCCAATGCTCACCTCGTGCTGTCCCTTTCGCCCGAAGGATTTCAGGTCGATGGCGAGCATGAGGATGACCAGTGTGTAGAATAATATCCAGCCCCAGAGGGGAATGAGTTCGGAATGCATTGTAGTTTCGAGTTTATTTGTTTTGAGTTTCTGGTTTCTTTTTTGGGATTCTAATTTTGGGATTCTGGGGGTGGGCTATGGAGTTCTGCCTTCAGTTTCTTCAGCGTGAAGGTGAAGCTGACGCCGCCGTTGTTGCCGTTGTGGGTGGTGATGGTGCCGCCATGCAGCAGTACGGCATTCTTCACGATGGCCAATCCGAGCCCCGTGCCTCCCATCTGTCGGGAGCGCCCTTTGTCGATGCGGTAGAAACGTTCGAAGAGGCGTGAGAGATGCTCGGCGGGAATGCCGACACCATTGTCGGAGAAGTTGAACCACCAGCTATCGGAGAACTCGATGGCAGAGAGCACGATGTGGGTGCCTTCGCCGGCATAGCATACGGAATTGTCGAGGATATTTCGGAAGATGCTGTAGATCAGTCCGTCGTTGCCTTCCACCATGATGTCGGCTGGCAACTGGTTGTCGAAGGTCATGTGTTGTTTCTCGAGCAAGGGCGTTGTCTCGCTGACGATGTCGGCCACGAGTTGCGATACATTCACGGGTTGCCAACTGATGTTCTCCGCAGCATAGTCCATGCGGTTGAGCGTCGAGATGTCGTGCAGCAGGGCCGTGAGGCGCTTGGCCTGCTGATGGCTGCGGCTGATGAACTGCTGCTGCGTGGCGGGAGCCATGTCGGGATTGTCGATCAGAGTCTCCATGTAGCCGAGGATGCTGGCCACGGGCGTTTTCAGTTCGTGCGAAATGTTCTGCGTCAGTTCGCGGCGCATCTGTGCGTGTTGTTCTTCCTTCTCACGGCTGATGCGCTCGTCCATGCGTTGGGCGTAGCGGTGCAGCACAATGGCCAGCAGTGACATCACCACCAGCGTAAAACCGAGTAAGTGCCAGTCGCTGGTTTCCGACATGGGAGCCATTGAGCGGCGGTCGTAGTCCTCGAAGACAATGAAGATGACGGCGTAGACGGCGAAGATTGCCATCACGCTCACGAACATCTTGCGGCCTTCTGTCAGTTGCTTCATCTCGTTTTTGTTACTATGTTCTTTCTTCGCTTTGCTGCGTGCTCGGCTTTGCCGCTTTCGTAACATCGTGGAGAAAGAAAGCGCGCAGAGCTCGTGGGTTCACCGTTAACTTGTCTCTTGGTCGAGATAGCAGTACCCGAACCCAAGCCGAGAGACAATGCGCTGGGCATGGCGCCCCAGTTTCTTGCGGATTCGGGCCATGTTGACGTCCACCGTGCGCGTGGTGACGATGACGTCGCTTGGCCATACAAGGCTGATGAGTTCCTCGCGCGAGAACACACGGCCGGGGTGGTCGCATAGCATCTTCAGCAGGTTGAACTCCGTAGGCGTAAACGGCATTGCACGGCCATCGATGGCAATCGTTTTGGCAACGGCGTCGATGGCAATCGCGATCGCACTGGCCTCGGCCTCTTGAACTATGGCAACGGGGGTGGTATCGGCCTCCTGTGCCGTACGAGCCAGTACGGCCCTTACCCGTGCCAGCACCTCCCTCACGGAGAAAGGCTTGGCAATATAGTCGTCGGCACCCAGCTGAAACCCCTGCAACAGGTCGTCTTCGCTGTCGAGGGCAGTGAGGAAGATGATGGGAGTCAGCTTTGCACGTGCGTCAGCTTTCAGCCTGTGGGCCAGTTCGAACCCCGATATGCCAGGCATCATCACGTCGAGGAGCAGCAGGTCGGGGGGCGCATAGCCGCTTGGACCTCCGCAGTCCTGACCATTGCCCAAACTGCTGATGGCCTCGTCGGCCGAGTGGGCAGTCAGCACCTCGTAGCCAGCAGCCTCGAGGTTGAAGCGCAGAATGTCGCACAGGTCAGGTTCGTCGTCGACGATGAGGATTCTCTTTTTGCTCATTTGGCTGCAAAGTTACAAAAAAATCCTCTCATCCGCTATATTGCTGGACATTTTTATTAGTTCAGCCTTGCCTCGACCACGTTCATCACGTAGTCGCCCAGGCGTTCACACTGCGACACGATGTCCATGTAGGTGCTGCCGAGGGCATAGCTATAGAGGTGATTGTCGATGTCGCGGATGTTCTGCTCCTTCAGCTCGGTGCGCAGGGTGTTGATTTCGGTTTCCGTCTCCAGCGAGGGCTGCAGCGTGAAGTCCTCGCGCTTGCCGTTGAGCGTGGCCACCATCTGCGTGAGCGACTTGTCAGCCAAGTGCATCATGCGCTCAATGTTTTCTGTTTGAGCTTCGGTGAACGTCTCTGCCGACTCGTGATGGCGGTTCAGCGAGCGAGTAATGTTGTAGCAGGCATCGCCGATGCTCTCCAGCTCGCTCACCTCGCGTAGCAGGGCGCGAATCTTCATCTTCGTCACGTCTGATAGGTGGGAGTTGCTCACCTGGCCCAGATAGTTGGCAATCTCTATTTCCATGTTGTCGGAGATGTTCTCGTACTTCTTGATGCGCTCAGCGAGTTGGGTGAAGCTGTTGCCGTCCTTCTCATGCAGCAGGTCGTGCGTCATGTTGAACATGCGCTGCATGCGCTCGGCAAAGAGGGCCGTCTCCTTCTGTGCCTGCAGCACGGAGATTTCGGGCGTCTTCATCAGGCCACCTTGTATGTATTGCAGTCTGAACTCTTCCTCCTGCGGCAGCTCCTTCGTGGGCAGCAGCCAGCAGCACACCTTCTCAATCTGAGGGATAAAGCCGAGCAGGATGGCCGTGTTCGACACGTTGAAGCAGGTGTGGAACATAGCCAGCACGATGGGTAGCTTGGCGGCCTGACCGCTCATGGTGGGATCATAGCCAACCATCCGGCACACCAGATTCACGAACGGATAGAACACGCATATCACCCAGATGATGCCAAACACATTGAACAAAAGGTGGGCCAGCGCAGCGCGGCGTGCTTGGATGTTGGCTCCAAGGGCTGCCAGGTTGGCCGTCATCGTTGTGCCGATGTTCTCACCGAGCACCAGGGCTATACCCAGATAGATGGGGAGCACCCCCGTGGAACAGAGCAGGATGGTGATGGCCATCACGGCTGCCGACGACTGCACCACACCCGGTGATGGCGGTGCCGATGGCGAGGAAGGCCAAGATTGTCCAGTAGCTGCCTGTGTCGAAGGAGGCGAAGAAATTCACGACGCTTTCGTTGTGAGCCAGGTCCATCTCCTTGCCGGCGGTGCTGAGCATCACGAGCGAGAGAAACATGAACGCGATGCCGAAGAGGAAGTCGCCAATGTAGCGGTACTTCTTCTGATAGATGAGCATGATGCCCAGGAAGAAAGCGGGGAATACGAAGTTCGTCAGGTCGACGTTGTAGCCGAGCGACATGATCCATGCCGTCAGCGTCGTACCGATGTTGGCACCCATGATGACGGAGATGGCCTGTCCGAGGGTCAGCAGTCCGGCGTTGACAAACGAAACGGTCATCACTGTCGTGGCTGATGACGACTGCACGGTACTTGTCACGAAGACACCTGTCAGCATGCCTGTCAGGCGGTTGGTGGTCATGGCACCGAGAATGTGACGCAGTTGTGGTCCTGCCATTTTCTGCAGCGCCTCGCTCATCATCTTCATGCCGAAGATGAGCAGTGCCAGCGCTCCGAGAATGCGGAACGCAATGAGTAGATAGTCGGGATTGTTTTCCATAAAAATGTCAAGTTTGGGAGTTGATGCAATCTCTATTTTTGCTTTTTCGAGTGCAAAGTTATTGCATTCTCCCAAACCTGACGAAGGAATCGTGTTACAATTCTGTTACGATTGCCTTCTATATGTTCTTAGCCCCCTTACCGGATGACCACTTCCAGGCGTTTCAGGTCCTTGTCCTGCGAACTGTTACCGTAGAGCAGTTCGTAACGGCCGGCCTTCGTACGCATGGTGTTGGTCTCCGGGTCGAAGAATTCGAAAGACTTCGGCGTGAGCTGCAGCGTGACGGTCTGAGCCTGACCAGCCTTCACGCCGACGCGCTGGAACCCGCGCAGCGACTTCAGCGGTCCCTCCTGGTCCTGCAGGTTGCGGATGTAGAGCTGCACGACCTCCGTGCCGTCGCGTCGGCCCGTGTTCTTCACGTTGACGCTCAGCGTGCCGTTGCCGGCATTGTCCATTTTCAACTGTCCATTTTCAATTTCAAACGTCGTGTAGCTCAGTCCGTAACCGAAGGCGAAGAGCGGGTCGGAGAAGTAGCGGTAGGTGCGGCCCTTCATGGAGTAATCCTCGTAGTCGGGCAGCTGGCTGTCGTCGCGATAGAACGTCACGGGCAGCTTGCCGGAGGGATTCACGTCGCCGAACAGCACGTCGGCCACGGCTGTGCCGCCCTCCTGACCAGGGTACCAAGCCTGCACGATGGCATCGCACGTCTCCATCTCGGGTGTCAGGGCAATGGCCGATCCCGAGCAGCACACGAAGACGACCTTCTTGCCTGCCTCATGCAGGGCTTTCAGGAAGTTGCGCTGCACGCTGGGCAGCTCGATGCTCGTGCGGTCGCCGCCGCGGAATCCTTCGATGTTCACCGGCATCTCTTCGCCTTCCAGTGCCGGCGAGATGCCACCGCAGAACACCACGGTCTTGATGCCCTTCAGGCGGTCGATGGTCTGCTGGTAGTCGATGGGCAACTCCTTGGCCACGTTGATCTTCATGCTCGCGCCCCATGTCTTCACGGTCTTGAAGCGCACCTCAATCTGGAACTGTTGCCCCTTTTCGGCCTGCAGCACGGTGCGGGTGGGCGTGGCGCGCCAGATGTGGTGGGTGAACTTCTTCTCGCCGTTGACGTAGAGTTCGAAGTGGCCACAGCCTTCCACGTTGACGACATATTCGCCTGCCTCTTTGGGGCAGAAGGTTGTTTCATACTTGGCCGAGAAGTCCTCGAGCTGCACACCGGGAGCAAACTGGTGCATGCCGGCGGTGGTGACAGCCAGCGGCTGGGTGTAGTATTCTGTGGTGACGGGTTTGCCCTCCATGTCGACATCGTTCCAGAAGGTACCCTTCAGACCGCGCTTGCCGCCGAAGCTGCACTGCGTGTCCATCAGACAGTCCATCACCTTGTCATAAGTGAGGTCGCAGCCGGGGATGTAGACGAGTTTCTTCTGTTTGGCCTTGATGCCGTCGAGGATGGTCACGGTCTGGTTGGGCGTACCGTTGTAGTTGCCCCACATCATCGGCTCGTTGTCGGCATTCGGTCCAATCACGGCAATCTTGCCTCCGTTCTTCTTCAGTGGCAGGACGGTTTCCTGGGTTCCCCTCTCGTTTGTGGTGGGGTCGTTTTTCAGCAGCACAATGGTCTGGCGTGCCATGTCGAGCGACTTACGGGCACTTTCCTTGGTCGACATGGCCGAGTAGGGAATCTTCGACCACTCCACGAGTGCGGGATCGTCCATCTCGCCCAGGTCGAAGCGACCTTCCAGCAGGCGCACGACGTGTTTGTCGACTTCGGCCTCCGAAATCAGTCCGCGGCGCACGGCCTCGGGAATGCTCCTGTAGGCATAGCCGTAGCCACATTCCACGTCGGTGCCGGCCAGCGTGGCTTTGGCCGAGGCGGTGACGGGCGACGACGAACTCTTGTGCGACTGGTAGAAATCGCTCACGGCGCCGCAGTCGCTCACCACCAGATACTGGAATCCCCACTCGTCGCGCAGAATCTGTTGTAGCAGGCGAGTGCTGCCGCAGCAGGGGTCGTCGTCAAGGCGCTGGTAGGCACACATCACTTCCCTGACCTTAGCATCCTGCACCAGTGTCTTGAAGGCAGGCATGTAGGTCTCCCAGAAGTCGCGCACGGGCACGTCGGTCAGGTTGGCCGAATGGCGGGTGTATTCCGGTCCGCTGTGCACGGCGTAGTGCTTGGCGCAGGCCCAGAGCTTACGATACTTCGACGTCTCCGGTCCCTGCAGGCCGCGCACCACCTGCGTGCCCATCACGCTGGTCAGGAAGGGGTCCTCGCCGTAGGTTTCCTGGCCACGTCCCCAGCGCGGGTCGCGGAAGATGTTCACGTTTGGCGTCCACACACTCAGGCTGCGCATCTTCATGTCCTCGCCCTTCAGGTCGTACATGCGGTGGTTGTACTGCGCACGGAATTCCGTCGAGGCCACGTCGAACACCTGATAGAGCAGGTCGGGATTGAACGAGGCAGCCATGGCAACGGGCTCGGGGAACACCGTCACGTTGCCCATGTTGGCAGCGCCGTGCAGCGCCTCGCTCCACCAGAAAAACTTCTTGATGCCCAGACGCGGAATGGCAGGGCTCTCGTCGAGCATCAGCTTAGCCTTTTCTTCCAGCGTCAGGCGCGAGCAGAGGTCTATGGCGCGCTCCTTGGCACTCAGGTTCGGGTTCTGGTAGGGCAGTGTCTGTGCTGTCATGCAAGTGGCCATCGTCAGGGCGGCAGCCAGCAGAAAAACTCTTGTTCTCATTGTTTTGAATTTTTGGTTGTTGTCGTGTTTGCAAAGTTACGAAGTTTTTCCAGATTCGGTTTTTATTTTTCTATCAAATTCTTTTCGGTAAGTATCTTTTTCGTGGTTGTTTCGTCACTTCGCATTTTTTTTCGTACCTTTGCACTGCATTCTGGCGAAAAATCCGTCAATCATCGTATGAACATCGATCATATAAACGAAACACTCTCTCGGCAGGAAGGACTGTCGAAGACGCTCGGTATGGAGTTTATCTCCACACCCGACGACGATACCTGCATGGCCCGCATGCGTGTCAATAGTTGCAACCGTCAACCGTTCGGATTTCTCAGTGGCGGCGCCTCGCTGGCGCTGGCCGAGAATCTGGCAGGTGTAGGCTCGCTGGCCCTGTGTCCCGACAAAATCGGCGTGGGCATCAACGTCAGCGGGTCGCACATGAAGGCAGTGCTGGAGGGCGACACCGTGACGGCCACGGCACGCCTGCTGCACAAGGGGCGCACGCTGCACCAGTGGCATGTGGAGATACGCAACGAGGCTGGCGAACTGATTTCGTCGGTGGAAGTGACCAACTATATTATTCCGAAAGGTTGAGATGCTGCTTGCAGCAGTTGAGAATAGTTATGAGTGCTTTTGCATATTATAGGATGCCTCGTGCCGACGAGTACTACTTGGTGCGACAGGACGAGGGCGAGCCGTTGGTGCTGAATGACCTGCTCCAGCTGAATGGGCGCAGTGGGTTTGTTGTGGCCCCGTTTGCTGCGAGCAAAGAGTGCCCGATTGTTGTGATTGAACAAAAAAAGCCCCCCACCTCTCAGCCTCTACCAAGCTACCCTCTCTTTGGGAGAAGAGCGGGGGGAGAGGTCCGGGAATGGCAGGGGGAAGTGTCTCTTTATCCCTTCACCCGCTTTCACGATGCCCTGCTCGACGGCCATTTCCAGAAGCTGGTGCTGGCGCGTAGCGAGTCGCTCGAAGTGTCTTCGTCCTTGCTGGGGGAAGACAATGGTCTCTCTCTCTTCCTTGAAGCCTGCCATCGTTATCCACGCATGTTCGTGACGCTGTTTTCCACCCCACAGACGGGCACATGGCTCATGGCGACGCCGGAAGTACTGATACAAAAAAGCGAAAGATTCTCGACGATGGCACTGGCCGGCACAATGAAGTTGGAAGGCGAACAACTGAAGTTCAATAACCCCGACCGTAGTGGCGTGCAGGACATCCGCTGGAGTCAGAAGAACATTCAGGAGCAGCGACTTGTGGCCACCTACATCGCCGACACGCTGAAGGACTTCGCCGACGACATCACCGAGCAGGGACCCTACACGACGCGCGCTGCTAATCTCGTTCACCTGCGTAGCGACTTCACCTTCGTGCCCAAGCAGGGAGTCGGCATCGGCGATATGGTCAAGGCTCTGCATCCCACGCCTGCCGTGTGCGGACTGCCGAAGGCTGAGGCCCAGGCGTTCATCCAGAAAAACGAACCCGCGCCACGCCGCTACTACAGCGGCTTCTGCGGACCTGTAGAGTTGGATGGACGTACCGACCTCTTCGTCTCCCTGCGCTGCATGGAACTCAGTAGTCACAGTTGCCGCCTCTATGCCGGTGGCGGTCTGCTGACCGACAGCGTCGAGGAGCAGGAATGGCAGGAGACCGAGGCCAAGATGATGACCATGCGACAACTGATAGTGCGCGGCGATGCCGCAAGTGAAAGGTGAAAAGTGAAAAAGCTATTGTCTTGAACTCCCTGAACTCCTTGAACTCTTTGAATGATGTATATAAACAAAGAAAATGTAAATATCCTGACAGCCCTGCTCGTTGAACATGGCGTGCGACATGCCGTGGTGTGTCCGGGCAGCCGGAATGCCCCCATCACGCACAACCTCGTCGTCTGCCCCGACATCGAGTGCTGCAACGTAGTCGACGAGCGGTCGGCAGGTTTCTATGCGCTGGGCATGGCATTGGCTACAGCCTGTCCCGTTGCCGTGTGCGTCACCTCGGGCACGGCGCTGCTCAACCTCATGCCCGCCGTGGCTGAGGCCAGCTATCAGCGCGTGCCGCTCGTGGTGGTTTCTGCCGACCGGCCACCGCAATGGTTAGACCAGCTCGACGGTCAGACGCTGCCGCAGGGCGATGCCCTCGGGCGCTTTGTGCGCAAGGCCGTGACGCTGCCCGAACCCCACGACGATGAAGAACGCTGGTACTGCAACCGACTCGTCAACGAAGCGTTGCTGGCCGCGCGTCGGCAGGGTGGGGGCCCCGTCCACATCAACGTGCCGCTGTCGGAACCGCTCTACGAATACACGGTGGAGGCGCTGCCCGATGAGCGCACCATCTTCTTCGCCCCGGCACGCAGTGACAAACGCCTGCTCACGGAGTGCGCCGGCCGATTGTTCAGTTCCCGCCGGCCCATGATCGTGGTCGGACAGACCAAGCGGGATGACTTACTTGCTGAGGACTTCGCAGGGCTGCACAAGCCCATCGTCGTGCTGAACGAAGCGCTGAGCATCGGTTGCGGTGCCTGCCACTTCGACGAGGTGCTGGACAAGGTAACAAAGGTGCAAGGTAACAAAGTAACACAGGAACAAGGTAACAAGGTTCAAAGTTCAAGGTTCAAGGTTCTTGCTCCGTCAAGCTACGCAAGCGAGCAAGCTCGAGCGCAAGGCGCTGAGCCTACTCTGCGTGAAGCTTTCACGCCTGATTTCGTGCTCTACCTCGGTGGCGAACTCGTCAGCAAGCGCCTGAAGCAATGTCTGCGCCAGTTGCCGGCATCGACACAGATATGGGCAGTGAGCGAAGACGGTGAGGTGCGCGACACGTTCTGCCATCTTCATGGCGTCATCGAGGGCCATCCAGCCGACGTGCTGGCCGACCTGTCCGAGCTGACAGCTGATGTGCCAATGAAGGACAGCAGCGAGTTCTTTGAACTATGGGTCAATATTCTGGCCAGTGCCGACGAGGTGATTGAGAGGAGTGAGCCTTCCTTCTCGCCGATGGCTGCAGTGCATATGCTGGAAGAGGCGCTGGACAAGGTAACAAAGGAACAAAGTAACGGCGTTGCCCGCCACTATGCTAACAGCACTGCAGTGCGCCTGGCCAACCGCTATGCCCGTGGCTACGTCTGGTGCAACCGCGGTGTAAACGGCATCGAGGGCACGCTCTCAACGGCGGCAGGCTTCTCGCTGGTCAGCGACGAAGAGGTGGTGTGCGTCATCGGCGACCTGAGCTTCTTCTACGACCAGAACGCCCTGTGGCAGCGAGCCCTGGGCGACAAACTACGCATCCTCCTGCTCAATAACGGTGGTGGCGGTATCTTCGAACGCTTTGAGGGACTCAAGGAAAGCCCTGCCCGCGACAGTGTCATGGCACGCCATACAACCTCCGCAGAAGGCATCTGCCAGAGCTACAATGTGCAGTATCGTGCTGCCCGCAACATGGAGGAGTTGAGAGAAGGAATAGGATGGCTGACCACCCAAGAAACCCCTCCCCATCCCTCCCCGAAGGAGAGGGGGCTGAATTGCCTTGACGGTCGTCCGCGCCTGCTTGAAGTCTTCTCGCTTCGCGAAAGTGAAAAGTGAAGATTGAAAAGTGAAAGCCAATGCTATTGTCTTGGATTCCTTTAATTTCTAAATTTCTTGAACTCCATTAAATATGAACAGAACTTGGAAAAAGATTGAAGCCTTCGACTTCAAAGAAATACTCTTCGAAGAGTACAACCACATCGCAAAAATTACGATCAACCGGCCGCGCTACCGCAATGCGTTCACGCCACTCACGACGTGGGAGCTCTCGCAGGCGTTCACCTATTGCCGCGACTGCCTCGACCTGCGCGTCGTCATTCTCACGGGTGCCCTCTCGGAAGTGCCTGAGGGACAGCGTCTTGAAGATGTGAAACACGCGTTCTGCTCGGGCGGCGACATGCATGTGAAGGGCCATGGCGGCTACATCGACCAGCAGGGCGTGCCTCGGCTGAGCGTGCTCGACGTCCAGATGCAGATTCGCCGGCTGCCCAAACCCGTCATCGCCATGGTGAACGGCTACGCCATCGGTGGCGGCCACGTGCTCCATGTGGTGTGCGACCTGAGCATCGCGAGCGAGAACGCCATTTTCGGGCAGACGGGACCGAAGGTGGGTTCGTTCGATGCAGGCTTCGGCTCAAGCTACCTGGCCCGCATCGTCGGCCAGAAGAAGGCGCGCGAGATATGGTTCCTCTGTCGCCAGTATTCAGCTCAGGAAGCCCTCGAGATGGGGCTTGTCAACAAGGTGGTGCCCTTGGCTCAACTCGAAGACGAATGCGTGGCGTGGGCCGAAACCATGATGGAACGCTCGCCGCTGGCCCTGCGCATGATCAAGGCCGGCCTGAATGCCGAACTCGATGGGCAGGCAGGCATCCAGGAACTGGCCGGCGACGCCACCATGCTCTACTACTGCCTCGACGAAGCCCAGGAAGGTGGTCGCGCGTTCTTGGAGAAGCGCAAGCCCGACTTCGACAAGTACCCGAAGTTCCCTTAGCGTAGTCTCGCTTCGCGAAAGTGAAGAGTGAAAATAGAAAATCGTTCAGCAGCAAAATCAAAGAACTGATGAAACTGAATATCGAGGAGCGCTTGCTCCATTTCAAACAGCCGGCAGGGACGTCGCGCGGCGTCTACACCACGCGACGCATCTGGCTCATCACGGCCACCGATGCCGCTGGTCATGTCATGGGCATCGGCGAATGTGCGCCGCTGCCGCAACTGTCGTGCGACGACGTGCCGAACTATGCGGAGGTGCTGCGCGGTTTCTGCGACGAGGTGGAGCGCACTGGCCTGATTCCCTACGAGGCGCTGCGCCCCTATCCTTCGATGTTGTTCGGGTTGGAGAACACTATACTCACCCCCCAGAAACCCACCCCCAACTCCATCCCCATCAACGGACTGGTGTGGATGGGTACGTTCGAGGAGATGCACCAGCGCATTGAAGAAAAGCTAGCGGCAGGATTCCGATGCGTGAAACTGAAGATTGGAGCCATTGACTGGGAACGGGAGATAGCATTGATACGGTTTATTCGCGAACGCTACAGCCGCCAGCAGATAGAACTGCGCGTGGACGCCAATGGGGGCTTCACGGTGGAGCAGGCCATGTCGCGGTTGGAGGAACTGGCTAAATACGATATTCATTCGATAGAACAACCTATAAAAGCAGGAAACTGGAAGGAGATGGCACGCTTGTGCCGCGAGTCGCCGTTGCCGATAGCGCTGGATGAGGAACTGATTGGCGTGAACACGCAGGAGGCGAAGGCTGCGCTGCTCGACACGATTCGGCCACAATACATCATTCTGAAACCATCGCTGCATGGAGGCATGCGCGGCAGTGAGGAGTGGATACGGCTCGCACGCGAGCGCGGCATTGGCTCCTGGATTACCTCTGCCCTGGAGAGCAACATCGGACTCTGTGCCATCGCGCGCTTCACGGTGAAGATGTATGGCCCCCACATCACCATGCCACAAGGACTGGGCACCGGACAACTCTTCACAGACAACATCGAACTGCCCGACGTGGAGATGACCATTGAGCAGGGAAGACTTATGGTCGCTGCGCGACGATGAAGGTGTAAGGTTGCTTCGCAACGTGTAAGGTCGCTGCGCGACGTTGAAAGCGTTGAAAGAAATAATAATGACACAGGAAGAATTTCTCAGAGAATGGAACAGCCCGTCACCGTATGTGCGGGTGAAGACCAGCGGATCGACGGGCACGCCGAAGAATATGCTCGTCGAGAAGCGGCGCATGCTGGCCTCCGCCCGCATGACGTGCGACTTCTTGGGCCTGCAGCCGGGTGATACGGCCCTTCTCTGCATGTCGCTCGACTACATAGCAGGCAAGATGATGGTGGTACGGGCTTTGGAACGCGGACTGCGACTGATCAGCGTAGAGCCGAGTGGGCATCCGCTGCAAACTCCTACCCCCAGTCTCTCCTTTGCTGCCATGGTGCCCATGCAGGTGTGGAACTCTCTGCAGGTGCCGGATCAACGGGAGCGGTTGCGGCAGGTGCGCCATCTGCTCATTGGCGGAGGCGCCATCAGCGAACCATTGGCTGAGGCACTGAAAGACTTCCCCAACTACGTGTGGAGCAGCTACGGCATGACCGAGACATTGTCTCACATCGCCCTGCGACAACTGAACGGTCCCTGTCGCAGCAGCTGGTACACACCCCTGCCGGGTGTCGCTGTGGAGCTGAACGACGACGGTTGCCTCGTCATCAAGGCCCCGCACCTGTGCGACGGGCCGCTGGTCACCAATGACATAGGAGAGCTAAGTGCTTCGGCCGCCTCTCAAGAGAAAGGCCGGCCCTTCCGCTTCCTCGGTCGGCGCGACAACGTGGTCTGCAGCGGAGGCATCAAGCTGCAGATGGAGGCAATCGAAGAGAAACTGCGCCCGGCAATGGGCAGCATTCCGTTTATGATTACAAAGGTGAAGGATGATAAGTTTGGCGAGGCGGTCGTGTTGCTGGTGGAGGGGTCGAAGGGAGCCCTTCCCCATGAGGAGCAACTGTTTGCCGCACTGACGAAATACGAGCGCCCGAAGCACATCATCCCAGTGTCCCGCCTGCCGATGACCGAAACAGGTAAGCCCGCCCGTGCTGTCGCTGCCAGATTGGCTGAGGAATGGGTATAAAGGGTGTAAAGGGCGTAAAGGGGAGTGATTCAAAGGGCATAAAGGGTTTAAAGGGGAGTGAAAGGGCTTAAAGGGACATCAGCTAAACTTGCTCATTGCAAGAGACATTTGTCCTTTTAAGCCCTTTAAGTTTTTTACGCCCTTTTAAGAACTACACCTCGTCGGCGCCATAGACGTAGGGACGCATAGCGGCTTCATAGTCGAAGATTTCACCATCGCGGAAGAAACGCTTCAGTTCAATCTCGGCATTCGACGTAGAGTCGCTGGCATGCACGATGTTCTGCTGGTTCGACATGGAGTAGTCGCCACGAATGGTGCCGGGGGCAGCTTCGCGGCCGTTGGTGCTGCCGGTCATGGCGCGCACCACCTGCACGGCATCTTTTCCGCTGATGGCCAGTGCTACGACGGGCGATGCCATCATCGAGGCAGCCAGTGTGGGGAAGAAAGGACGGTCGGCCAGGTGGGCGTAGTGCTCACGCAGGATAGCTTCGTCGAGTTGCATCATCTTCATGCCGGCGATGCGCAGACCGCGGCGTTCGAAACGGGTAATGATTTCGCCCACAAGCTCGCGTTGTACGCAGCTGGGCTTCAGAAGTACGAGTGTTGTTTCCATTGTTCTCTTGTTAATGATTTAATTATTAATAGTGATAATAAAACTCTCAACTGCTAATTGCAATGCTTTCTCCGTCAACACGAAATCGCTGTACGTCATGCTCACCATTTGCCCAGTCCAGGTCTTGGCGGCCATGACCCTCAGGGCTGGGGCAATGCGGTCGTGCAGGTCGGCAATGGTGATGGTAGGATCGGGGATGTCGTTCCAAAGGGCAAACATCCCTCCTTCAATCTGTGGGTCCTGTTCGGCAAAATGCTTGTTGCCAATAGTGGCGGGCGTCCAGTTGGCATAGAGATATTCGCAGTTCAGGTAGTCATAGTAGTAACCAGCCTTTGGCACGATGTAGACCAACCCGTCGGGAATCGACACAAGTTGATAGCCCAGGCTTCGCATGGAGTCGGGTTCGGCATAGCCATTGTACCAGCAGTTCATCAGCACACCCTCATGGCGTACAGGCGTAGTGCCCCGGGCGTGAGTGAGTGCTCCCCATAGCGTCGGCTGCTTGCCGTAGTGCTCAACGAGTGCCAGGTAGTGATCCGTATAGGCACGAAACTGCTCCACCACCTCCTGTCGGGCATTCGAATACTCGTCGGTGCCGATGCAGACCCTCGGACCTCGGAACACAGGGGGCGACAGCGGAGAGCCGCTCAGATACTCTCGGAACAGGCCGTCCATGAACGTGTAAACATCAGGATTCCCCAGGTCCAGATGGTCCATGCCATACTCAGCCGACGCAAGGTCGGGACGATAGTGGGTGAACGCCAGTGAATGGGCAGGCGAGTCGATCTCGGGAATAATCTCCACACCATTCTCCTCAGCCAGCAGTTGCAGCTCGATGAACTCCTGCTTCGTGTAGCTGCCGTCGGTGGCCGTAAGTCCGGGGTAGGTGTCGCACTGGAGCCGGAAGGCCGCCTGAGTCTTCAGCCAGTCGTTGTCGAAATACTTCTTGAACCCGTTGTCGTTCAGGTGCAACTGCAACGTATTCATCTTGTAGAACCCCATTAGGCGCACCAACTGACGGAGGTAGTCCATGGGGATGTACTTGCGGCCCACGTCGAAGAGGAATCCCCGCAGGCGGTACTGGGGAATGTCGATGGCCTTGCCGCAGGGCAACTGGGGCACGCTTTTTGATTTCTCCTTCATAGAAGGGCTTTCAGGTTGGGTAGCCAGCATCTGTAGGAGGGTGCGTGTTGCCCAGAAAGCCCCACGTGGCGAAGGGCTCGAAATCTCCACAGAGCGCTCGCCGGTAGATAGTTGGTAGCCCTCAAGCGGCATTGTGTCGTGCTTTTTGCTGACGAAGACGATGTCGCCGTGGCGTGGATGCCCGTGTCGGCATCTCATGGGTTGACCCGTCAGTTGTTGGTAGTCGCTGGCAAAGGTGGCAGCCACCTGCAGGAGACCGTCTGACAGCACCACGTAGCGGCCACTCAACGACAGCCAGCCCTCAGCACCCGTCCAGGAAGTCAGTTCGGGGATGATGCGTGGCTTCTGGTTGACCTCTGCCATTACGCTTGTCGTAGTCAGCAGTAGGGCTGCCGAAAGCATTATGAGATGCAATTTCAATCGTTTCATTTAATAATCACTTTGCGACCGTTATTAATGTACACGCCCTTCGGGAGACTCTCCAACGCCCCTTCTTCCTTGCTTCTTTGTACCAGTCGTCCGCTCAGGTCGTAGATAAACTCCCTTCCCTTCAGGGAGGGGGCGTGGGTAGGCTCCTTTGGAGAGGTGTCAGGGGTGATGTTTTCTATTCCACTGATATATCCGTCTTCACCGTAGTAGCCCTTGATGATGGCATCGACGAGGTCCTGCTGGTTGAACTCCGGCACGCTGCGATGTTCGCCGTCCGAGAGCCCCATCCAGTGGAACGTGCCCATGCCGGCCTTCTTCGTCTGCTCGATGAAGTAGCGGTAGAAGTTCAGCATGTTCGAGCGGTACTGCTCGTAAGCATTCTCGGTGCTGGTGCCCCATTCACCGAAAACCACGGGGGCGCCTTTCTTCGCCAGCAGGTTCTTCAGGTGGTTGATAGTAGTGTTCAGTGTGCTTTTCGCCGAAGAGAGATTCTTGATGTCGGGATAGCAGTGCACCTCGAAAATCAGGTGGTTCATCACCTCGTCGTCGGGCAATTTCATCTCCTTCAGCGGATCCTGCAGATGACTGCTCCAGTTGCCCTCACCACAGCAGGCACCGTAGGTGTTCACAACGAGGTTGCGCTGGGCATTGTTGCCGCCCGTGGCGCGCACCGTGTTGACGAACGTCTGTGCATAGCTGTTGATGCCGTTATAGGCCGAGCGGGCAATCGTCGCATTGTAGTTGCCCGTGGCACCAAACGAAGCAAAGCACCAGGAGTCTTCCGTGTCGAGCATCTCGTTGTAACTCTCAAAGAGCAGGTGCTCGTCGTAGTCGCGGAACTGTTCGGCAATCTGCTTCCACAGTGCCTCATAGCGTTCGCGTTGCTTCTCATAGTCGTCCTCACTGGCCACGAGCCACGCCGTGTTGGAGGCTCCCGTGTCGTGGTGCACGTTCAGGATGCAGTACATGCCCGCATCGATGACGTAGTCCACCACCTGCTTCACGCGGCGCATCCAGGCGGCATTCACCTTCGTGCCCAGATCGTCCTTCGACGGATACCAATGGCTGTTGTCGTTGCTCGAGAACCTGAACTTCGCCTCCATGTGAGGATACCACGTCACAGGCACACGGATGGCATTGAATCCCGCCTCCTTGAACATCTTCATCAGCGAAGCCTTCGTCACAGGCTGGCCCCACGCCTTCTCGTAATCAGCTGGCGTGCGCGACGTCCAGTGCTCAATCCACATGTTCAGCGTGTCACCCGAGTTGCTGTCGAGCGTGTTGCCGAGGTTCCAGCCCACAGCCATATTCTTCACGGCCTCATGAGCTGTTTCAAACTCCTTCTCTTGCGACAAAGCGGCCGTTGTCCCCATAAGCGTCAGAAAAAAAACAGTCAGTAATCTCGTCATCATTGTTAGGTGAGTATCAATAAACAAAATTGATTGGTTTGTTGTTGCAAAATTAATACATAATTACTAAAAAGCAAAACATTTTTACCATTTTATGATAACCTTTCCCATCTTTTTCGTATTTTTGTCAGCGATAAGGAACCTTCAGTCTCGATAATACTCACAATGAATAACGATATGGATAAGAGAACGGGAATACATGCCGGCATGGTGCGACTGCTGCTGTCGCTCTGCCTGTTGGTTGGAATGGTGTCGGCGAGCGATGCTGCCGTGACGCACATCTATCAGGGTGCCTATACCCAGCCTTCTAAGATACTCTATACATGGGACGGGAAACACCTTTACCAGGGTGCCTATGCCCAACCGTCGAAGGTGCTCTATACGTGGGATGGAAAGCATGTGTATCAGGGAGCCTACGCCCAGCCGTCGAAGGTGCTCTGTACGTGGGATGGCAGGCTGTTATATCAGGGTGCCTACGCCCAGCCGTCGAAAGTGCTCTGCATGTGGGATGGCAAACATGTGTATCAGGGTGCTTATGCCCAGCCCTCCAAGATTCTCTGCACATGGGATGGCAAACACGTGTATAAAGGCGCTTACAAACAACCGTCGGCGGTCATGTATACCACCGACGGTCCTGTTCCTGTTGCGTTGCTGATGGTTTGCCTTTAAACCTCTGGCAACGGTTCCGTTGTGTCAATTGCCAATTGTCAATTGTAGTTTTCCGATGGTTTTGTCAGTGCTGCTGCAGGTGAGTGTGGCTGCACCCGTTTCGCGAGTGGCTTGCAGGAGTACCTGCGCCAGACCGTTGAACGTGCTGACGCGGAAGGTGCGGCTGTTGCGGTCAGCAGGACGTTCCTGTGCCTGCCATGCCGGGTCGCCGTTGCCAACGCCAAGGATGCGCACGGGACCTTCCACGTGTATCTGCACCTCCTCGCAGGCGGTGGGGCAGAAGCGGCCGCGGCGGTCGTGCAGTGCAACGGTGATGACGCTCACGTCCTGATTGTCGGCACGAAGCTGCGTGCGGTCGGCCTTCAGTACCATGCGCTGAGGCTCGCCTGCGGTCTCGATGCGCTCGGTCTTCACGCGGCGGCCTCGGCTGTCATAGCCACGCGCCTCTATGTAGCCCGGCTCATAGATGACCTTCCAGCTCAGGTGGCCGTCCTTCGGCATCTTTTGTCGGCCCAGTCGTTTGCCATTCACGATGAGCTCCACCTCGGCACAGTTGGAGTAGGCCCATACGTCGACCTCCTCGCCCTCGTGCCCTTCCAGGTTCCAGTGGGGCAGCAGGTGCAGCACGGGTTCGCTGGTCCACCATGCCTGCAGATAGTAAGCCTCGTCCTTGGGAAATCCGCAGTAGTCGAGAATGCCAAATTCCGACCCTGTGGCGGGGAACTTCAGCGGGTTGGGCTCGCCACGATAGTCGAAGCCCGTCCAGTAGAACACTCCGCTGAGCCACGGGCGCTCGTCGTAGAACTTCCAACCGCGTTCGATACAGTTCAGCAAGCTGTCGGGACCTTGAGGGCCGCGGTTGATGGCTTTCATGCGGCCGTTGTCGGCATCGTCGTAGTAGACGCCGCGTGTGCCGCAGCCGGTGGTCTCCTCGCTGCCCAGCGCGATGCGTTGCGGATAGCGGGCGCGGTGCTCCTCCACGGGATTCTGCAGGATGTAGTTATAGCCTGCCACGTCCGTGGGCTCCACGATGGTGGGACCGCTGCTGGTAGCAGCACAGGCCAGACGGGTGGGGTCCAGTCGGTGGCAGAACTCGCGCATGGCGGCACCGATGCGGCGTCCGTAGTCGTTCCACTCGATGCCCCACTCCTCGTTGCCCACGCTCCAGAGGATGACCGACGGATGGTTGCGGTCGCGGCGAACCATCTGGCTGAGCTGGTGCCTTTGGTAGTCGTTGACGCCCGTGAGGCGGTTCTCCTCCAGCACGAGCATGCCCAGCCGGTCGCAGGCATCCAGCAGTTCGGGTGTGGCGGGATTATGACTGGTGCGGATGGCATTGCAGCCGAATGCCTGCAACTGGCGCAGCGTCCACTCCTGCATGGCATCGGGCACGGCAACACCCACGCCGGCGTGGTCTTGGTGCATGTTCACCCCCAGTAACTTCACTGGTTTGCCGTTGAGGAAGAAGCCCCGGTCGGCATCGAAGCGCAGCTGGCGCAGGCCGGTCACGGTGGTGTATTCGTCCTTCTGCCCATTGGTTTCGTCGATCACCTCCGTGCGCACCTGATATAGATAAGGATCGTCGAGACTCCACAGGTGCGGTTGGCTGAGGCTGATGGTGGCCGTCGTGGTCAGCTCTTCCTTGCCGGCAATGGCGTGGTGGGTCTCACTGGTCGTGCCCACCGCGCGGCCCTCGGCATCGAGCAGCGTGTGGCGCAGCGTGAAGTGGCGTTCCTCAGTGGCATCGTTGCCGACGCTGGTCTCGATGGTCAGCGTGGCCTCGGCAAACGGTTCCTGCAGGTCGGCATAGACGAACGTGCCGAAGGTCTTCACGTGCACCGGCTGCGTGCGGTTGAGCCACACGTGGCGATAGATGCCGGCACCCTCGTAGAACCAACCCTCCTCGAGCGATGCGTCGACGCGCACGCACACCAGGTTCGTGTCGCCGTAGTTCAGGTATTCGGTCACGTCATACACCTGCGGAATGTAGCCGCTTTCCTCGCCACCCAGGTAGAAGCCGTTCACCCAGATGCGGGCGTTGCGGAAGATGCCGTCGAACTGCAGTTCGAAATGTTGGCCGAGGTCGCCCTTGGGGATGGTGAACGTCTTGCGATACCAACCCACCGACGTCTCGGGATACTTCCAGCCTACGGTCTTGTAGCCGTGGCTGTGGCTGGCTTCGCTTGCAAAGGGCAACCCGACCACCCAGTCGTGTGGCAGGTCGACCGTCTGCCAGCCCGAAGCATCGAACTTCAGACTGTATGGCCCGGCGTTGTGAATGCTGTTGGCCTTCGTGAGGTAGTTAAAGTACTCGGTGCCGCAGCCGAAGTCCTTTTGCGGGTCGGCGGCGTGTCCAAAGGCAAACTGCCAGTCATCGTCCATCGATTGGTGCTGTCGCGCAGCGTTGTCGGCAGCCCATGCTGCCAGTCCCATTAGCAGCAAAAGCGCACAAGCTATATGCCTCATGATCCCTTGCATATCAATTTTCAATTTTCAATTATCAATTTTCAATTTCCCATTTTCCTTTCTCCCCTTCCCTTCAGGGAGGGGCCGGGGGTAGGCTCTATTTCCCCTCATACCACTCCTTCAGCACGTAGAACGCCTTTTTCTTCTGGCCGTCGTCGCTGAAGAGGCCCTTGCGGTTGTAGTAGTCCTGAATGCCGGTAAGTACACGGCGCGGCGAGCGGAAGTCCTTCAGAATCCAGGGCGTGGTGCCAGCCAGTCCGTCGATTTTGTCGAGCATGGCGCAGTTCTGCCGATAGAGATTCTCCTGGAACTCCTCCGTCCAGCGTTGGTTCTGGGCGCCGTGGTAGCCAGCCTTGGCGCCACCGCCGAACTCGCTGATGATGACGGGCTTCTCGTAAGGAATCTCCCACGTCATCTTCGGTGCGTCGTTCACGTCGCGATACCAGCCGATGTACTGGTTGAAACTGACCACGTCGACGTATTTGTTCATGTTGTCCTGCAGGCGGTTGTGGTAGTTCGACGCACCCGTCACCTCCATTGCCATCGAGATGAGTCGTGTGGTGTCCTGCGTGCGGGCGTAGGTGGCCAGACGGCCCAGGAATTGGTCGCGCTCGGCGGAGTGCGGCGTCTCGTTGGCTATCGACCAGATGATGACATTGGCGCGGTTGTGGTCGCGGGCAATCATGTCGTGCAGCTGTGCTTCGGCATTCTTATAAGTGTCGAAATTCTTCCATGCGATGGTCCAGTAGACGGGAATCTCCGACCACACCAGGATGCCCATGCGCTCGGCTTCGCGCACGGCATATTCGTTGTGCGGATAGTGGGCCAGGCGCACGAAGTTGCAGCCCAGCTCCTTTGCCCATGAGAGCAGTGTGTGGGCATCCTCCGTCGAGTTGGCGCGGCCGCCGCCGTAGGGTTTCTCCTCGTGTATGCTGATGCCCTTCAGATAGATGGGCTCGCCGTTCAGCAGAATCTGCTTGCCGCGCGTCTCAATCTTGCGGAAGCCAATCTCGTCGCTGATGGTCTCGCCGTCCATTGTGATGGCCACCTTATATAATTTAGGTGTGGCAGGGCTCCAGAGCACGGGCTTCGCCTTCATGAAGACAGTGGCGGTGCCGTCGGCCGTGGTCGTGAGTTCCTTCTTGATTTTCAGTTCCGGGATGCTCAGCGTCACCCGTCGGCCGGCCTCGGCCTTGTTCAGCTTCACGGTGAAGCCCAGGCGACGACCCTCCAGGCTGAGCAGCTGCAGCGAGTAGTTTTCGACGTACGTCTCGGGCACGTTCACCAGCAGCACGTCGCGCGTGATGCCGCCGTAGTTCCACCAGTCGAAAATCTGAGTGGGCACGTCCTCGGCATGGCGCTTGTTGTCGACCTTCACGATGACGAAGTTCTCGCCGTCCTTCAGCTGGTCGGTCACGTCGAAGTTGAACGGCGTGAAGCCACCCACGTGGTGACCCACGTGATGGCCGTTCACGTAGACGTGTGCGTCGTAGTTCACGGCGCCGAAGTAGAGTAATGTACGGCGTTTCCCCCCTCCCTGCAGGGAGGGGTCGGTGGTAGGCTTGTTGAACTTCTTATAGAACCACACCGTGCCCTCGTAGAAGAACAGCCGCTCGTCGCGCGTGTTCCAGTCGGAGGGAATCTCCATCTCCTCGGCCTTGTCGAAGTCGTATTCGATGAGATCTTCGGGCTTCTGAGGCTTCGCGTTGCGGAAGAATCCCCAGCGCGTGGGGTTCATGCGATAGTCGTAGTAGCCTTCCTCCTGCACGTCGACGATGTAGTGCCACTTGCCGTTGAGCGACGTGGTGTGGCGTCCGAGGATGTTTCCAACTTGCGGCACCTGCTGTGCCAGCGATGCAGTGATTGCTGTCATGAGTAGCAACAGCATTGTCGTAATTCTCTTCATCTCTTCACGTTTTTTAAATGGTTTCAATACGATGCCGAGCAGGAGATGCCAGCGGCAATGACGAGGTCGCGAATGCGGTCCAGCTCCTCGTGGGTGGCCTTAGTCAATCCTGCTACAGGTGTCTCGCGGTCGATGGTGTATACCATGACCTGCTCTGGCTGAATGCGCTTCACGGCTTCCAGCCACGGCAAAACATAATAGTCAGACGTGTTGTCCAGACCTCCCTGAACTCCCTGCCTCAAGAACATCGTCTGGATGATCACGTGCCCGCGAAACGCTTGCAGTTGCTCAATGACCTGCTCAACGTCGTAGCGCGGACTCACCGGGCGGTCGACGCGGCGAATGAAGTCGGCATCTACGGTGTCCAACTTCTGAATGTTGTTGTCAACGCGTAGCAGGGCCTCCACAACGTCGGGACGGTGCAGTTGCGTGGCATTGCTCAGCACCGACACCTTTGCCTTCGGGCAGAGCAGGTCGCGCAGTCGGATGGTGTCGTCGATGATGCCGGCAAACTGCGGATGAGCCGTGGGCTCGCCGTTGCCGGCAAACGTCAACACGTCGGGATGTTGTCCCTCGGCAGCCATCTCGCGCAGCTTCTTCTCCAGTGCCGCGGCCACCTCTTCGCGCGAAGGGCGTGGCAGGGTGGGGCGGCGCTCGGCGTTCAGTCCGCATTCGCAGTAGATGCAGTCGAACGTGCACACTTTGCCGTCGGCAGGCATCAGGTTGATGCCCAACGAAATCCCCAGGCGACGGCTATGTACGGGGCCAAAGATAGGACTCGGATAAATAATGGTCATGTTAGGTAATGATTTTTGTTTTTTCTTCCTGCAAAGGTACTGAATATTTATGATTTATGACAAAATTCGGTTCATTTATTTTCTTTTTCATATAAATTTTTGTTAAATGCAGAAAAAACTTCATCGCAGCGGTTGTCAACTCCCAACTTTTTCTTATCTTTGCATCAAACATCAATATTTATTCAAATAATCTATTTCTCTACTACCATTATTATGAAAGAAACAACAGCCAACCAAACAGCCAGTCAGCGTCTTATGGATTTGGAAGAGCGCTATGGTGCCCACAACTACCATCCCCTGCCCGTCGTCCTCCACAAGGGTGAAGGCATCTACGTATGGGATGTCGACGGAAAGAAATATTTCGATTTCCTCTCCAGTTATTCAGCCGTCAACCAGGGCCACTGCCACCCCCGCATTGTAAAAGCCCTCAAAGACCAGGCCGACATGCTCTGCCTCACCTCGCGCGCTTTCTACAATGATGCCCTCTGCGAGTATGAGAAGTTCATGCACGACTTCTTCGGCTACGACCGCATCCTACCCATGAACACAGGTGCCGAAGGCGTTGAGACTGCCCTGAAGCTGGCTCGCCGTTGGGGTGCCGTGAAGAAAGGCATCAGCAACGATAAGATTAAGATCATCTGCTGCGACGGCAACTTCCATGGCCGCACCGTGACCGTCATCACCATGAGCAACGACCCCAGCTCCTACGCCCAGTATGGTCCGCTGACGCCGGGCTTCATCCGTGTTCCCTATAACGACGTGGAGGCCCTGCGCCGTGCCCTCGACGAATATGGCGACGAGGTGTGCGCCTTTATTGCCGAGCCCATTCAGGGCGAGGCTGGCGTCTTCGTGCCCGACGATGGCTACCTGAAGAAGTGCTTCGACCTCTGCCACGAGCACAACGTGCTGTTTATTGCCGACGAGGTGCAGACGGGCATCGCCCGCACCGGGCGTATGCTCTGCTCCGAGCACGACGGCATTCGTCCCGACATCGTCATCCTCGGCAAGGCCCTCGGCGGTGGCGTGCTGCCCGTATCGGCATGTCTGGCCGACGACGACATCATGCTCAACATCAAGCCCGGCGAACACGGCTCTACGTTTGGCGGTTTCCCCCTTGCAGCCCGCGTGGCCGTGGAGGCACTGAAGGTGGTGCAGGACGAACACCTCGTAGAGAATGCCGAGAAGATGGGACAAATCTTCCGCGAGGAAATCAAGAAAATACAGTCGCCCTTCATCGAACAGGTGCGCGGTCGCGGCTTGCTGAACGCCATCGTTACCAAGCCCATCAATGGCAAGACGGCCTGGGACATCTGCATCCGTATGATGGAGAACGGCCTGCTGGCAAAGCCCACCCACGACCATATCATCCGCTTCGCCCCGCCGCTCTGCATCAACGAGGCCCAGCTCATGGAGGCTATCGATATCATCAAACGCACGTTTGAGGAAATATAAACAAAGAATCATGAATAGGCAGACCACCAATAGGGTGTTGATGGTGCGCCCCGTGCGCTTCGCGTTCAACGAAGAGACGGCCGCCAACAACGCCTTCCAGCAGAAGAGCCGTTCGGAGGCAGAAGCCCGGCGCGTGCAGCAACAGGCTGTCGCCGAGTTCGATGCCTACGTAGCCCTGTTGCGCCAGAACGGCGTCATGGTCGATGTCCTGCAGGACACGCCCGAGCCCTTCACGCCCGACAGCATCTTCCCCAACAACTGCTTCTCTACGCATGTGGCCGACGGCGCCCCGTTGCCGGCAGACGGTGAAAAACCCGTGCTCGTGCTCTATCCCATGTTTGCGCCCAATCGCCGCCGCGAGCGGGGCAAACTCTTGAAGATGTTGCGTGCCGACGACTACAGCCGCATCGTCGACCTCACCTCGTGGGAGGAGCAGGGACTCTTCCTTGAGGGCACCGGCTCGCTTATCCTCGACCGCGAGCACCGCCTGGCCTACGCCTGTCGCTCGCCGCGCACCTGCGAACCCGTGCTTGCCCGCTGGGCTGACGCCCTGGGCTACGACTACTTCCTCTTCGACAGCACCGACGCCCAGGGCATGCCCGTCTATCACACCAATGTCGTCATGCATGTCGGCACGCGCTTTGCCGTGGTATGCCTCGACTCTGTCAGCAATCCCTCGCAGCGCAGCCGCCTCGTGGCCCTGCTCGAGCAGAACGGCAAGGAAATCGTCGACATCACGCTTGAGCAGATGAACCAGTTTGCCGGCAATATGCTCGAACTGCGCAGCACCGACGGCCGCAAGCTGCTCGTCATGAGCCAGACGGCCCTGCGCTCGCTCAGCCCCGGACAACTGGCCCGCCTGCAAGAGGACGTCAGCATCGTGGCGCCCGACATCAGCGCCATCGAAACCGCCGGAGGAGGCAGTGCCCGCTGCATGCTGGCCGAGCTCTTCGCCTGACACCCCTTCAGCATTATCCCATCAACGACCTACGAACACACTTTTATGGAAAAACAACCCAAAACCACCATACCCTGCAAGGTAGACGTGGCCTCCGAAACAGGCAGGCTGCGCGCCGTGCTGCTGCGCCGTCCGGGAGTCGAAATCGAGCGTATGACACCCCTCAACGCTGCCAACGCCCTCTACAGCGACATCCTCGACAAGCCCACCGTCGATGCCGAGTACAACAACTTCTGCGGCGTGCTCGAGCGCTGGACGAAAGTCTACTACGTCAAGGACATCCTGCAGGAACTGTTGCGCGACAAGGCCGTGCGTTCCTACCTCGTCAACGAGAGCCTGCGCCACGACGGCCGACGCAGCACCGCAGGCATGAGCCCCGCCGACTACGCGCTGGCCGAACAGTTCATGGACCTCTCCGACGAACAACTCGTCCAGGTGCTCATCGAAGGCTACGAGAACCCCACGTGGGACGGCACGTCAGCCAATCGCTACCTGCTGCATCCGCTCTACAACCTGCTCTTCACCCGCGATGCTTCGTCCACCGTCTACGGACGCGTGCTCATCAACTCCATGAGCTTCGAGGTGCGCGAGCGCGAGACACTGCTCTACGACAGCATCTTCCGTCATTTCTTCGGCGTAGAGACGCTGAATGCCAGCGAGTGGAATCCCGAGGCACGCACCGAGGGCGGCGACGTGCAGATAGCCTCGCCCGACCTGCTCTGCATAGGTCAGGGCATACGCACGAATGCCAAGGGCATTGACTATCTGGCACAGACCTTCGCACGGGAGCGCGACCATTTTAATATCCTCGTGCAGGAGCTGCCCCTGAAGCCCGAGTCGTTCATCCATCTCGACATGGTCTTCACCTTTCTGGGCCAGCACCGCTGCATGGTCTTCGAACCCCTGTTGAAGAAAGACGGCATCTTCGCCGACAAGGACACCACGCTCATCACCATCGACAACGGCAAGATCAGTTACCGTCGCGTGGACAACATGCTCAGCGGACTGCACTCGCTGGGATGGGACATCGAACCCGTCTTCTGCGGCGGCAACGACCCCTGGGTGCAGTTGCGTGAGCAGTGGCACAGCGGAGCCAACTTCTTCGCCCTCGGCGACGACAAAGTGATGGGCTACCGGCGCAACACCCACACCGTCGACGCCCTCGACAAGGCCGGCTATGCCGTGTTGAATGCCGAGGATATCATCAGTGGCAAGACCGACATGAACGACTACGAGCGCTTCGTGGCCGTCTTCCCCGGTTCCGAGCTGCCGCGCGCAGGTGGTGGTGCCCGCTGCATGACCATGCCCATCTGGCGTGAGTAATCCCCGCATCTTCCTTCGCAGGAAGCATTGCCTCATGGAGCAGCATCCATTGTTTCGCTGGGCAGCATCCATTGTTTCGCGGGGATAAATCTATTGTTTTGTGGAGCAAATTAACTTGTTTTACTGAGGAAAACAACTTGTTTTGCCGAGGACAATAAGTTAATTTGCTCCTCCATCACTACGTGTAGTGGGTACAGAGTGGCTGAGTTGTGCCGTTAATTATGCCAAAAATCCTTAAAATATTTGGAATCGGTGCTCGGATGTTGTATCTTTGCATGAATTTTGGGGTAAACGCTTTTTATGGCTAAGAAAAGAACAAAACGAAATAGAGGGCGCAGCCGCCACGGCCTGCAGGCAGTCACGCTGTGCATCTCGACGGCGATGGTTCTGATTCTGCTGGGTCTGGTCGTGCTGACGGGCCTGGTGGGAAGGAATTTGTCGTCGCGAGTGAAAGAGAACCTGGTGGTGACGATGATGCTCGACCAGGACATGACCGACACCGAGGCACAGCAGTTGCAGAAGAAGCTGCAGGGCCGTCCCTACGTGAAGGACATGGAGTATGTGAGCAAGGAGCAGGCGCTGAAAGACGGCATGCGCGAACTGGGCAGCGACCCCACGGAGTTTGTGGGTGGCAACCCCTTCTCGTCGTCGCTGGAACTGACGCTGCTGGCCGACTATGCCAACAACGACTCCCTCTCGTGGATAGCCAAGGAACTAAAAGCTGTGCCGAAGGTCAGCGAAATTTCCTATCAGAAGGACCTGATAGAATCGGTGAACACCAATCTGGCCAAGATTTCGCTGGTGTTGCTGGTGCTGGCCGTGCTACTGACCATCGTTTCGTTCTCACTCATCAACAACACTATTCGTCTGGGCATCTATGCGCGCCGCTTCTCCATCCACACGATGAAGCTGGTGGGTGCGTCGTGGGGGTTCATCCGCGGGCCGTTCGTGCGCCAAGCCATGAGCCTGGGCGTGCTGGCTGCCGTGATAGCCTGCGCGGTGCTGGGCGGCTTCGTCTATGCGCTCTATCGCTATGAGCCCGAGATTATTGAGGTGCTGACGTGGCGCGAACTGGCCATTGCGGCTGGTGCGGTGCTGCTGTTCGGCCTGCTCATCACGGCCATCTGCGCCGGTATCTCGGTCAACAAGTTCCTGCGCATGAAGGCCGGCGAGCTTTATAAGATTTAGGAAATCTAGGAAATCTGGAAAAGAAATAAAATACTATAAGAAAAATGGATAAAAAGAATTTCGCATTCGACAAGGTGAACTACCTGCTGCTGGCAGTGGGAATGATAGTTGTGATTATCGGCTTCGTGCTGATGAGTGGCGGCGGCTCAACCGAGCAAGCCTACGACCCCAGCATCTTCAGCCCGATGCGCATCAAGGTGGCACCCGTGGTGTGCCTGGTGGGTTTCCTGTCGATGGTCTATGCCATTATCCGTAAGCCGAAGGATGAGTAAGCGATGGATTGGATAGAGACCGTCATCATTGCCATTGTCGAGGGACTGACAGAGTTTCTGCCGGTGTCGTCGACGGGCCACATGATTATCGCGCAGAACCTGCTCGGCATTGAGCAGGGCGATCCTTTCGTGCATGCTTTCACGTTCATCATCCAGTTTGGCGCCATTCTCTCGGTGGTGTGTCTCTACTGGAAGCGCTTCTTCCAACTCGACCACACGCCGGCCCCCGAGGGCAGCAGTTGGTTCGGACGGCTGAAGCATAAATTTTGGTTCTACTGGCTCCTGTTTGTGGGCGTGCTGCCTGCTGTCGTCATTGGCTTGGTGGCCAAGAAGTCGGGCATGCTCGACTGGCTGCTCGACAGCGTGGAGGTAGTGGCCGTGATGCTGGTGGTGGGCGGTGTGTTTATGCTCTTCTGCGACCGCCTGTTCAACAAGGGCAGCGATGCCAACAAGCTCACTGAGCGCCGTGCGTTCATGATTGGCCTTTACCAGTGCATCTCGGTCATTCCCGGCGTGTCGCGCTCGATGGCAACTATCGTGGGCGGTATGACGCAGGGGCTGACGCGCAAGCGTGCTGCCGAGTTTTCGTTCTTCCTGGCCGTGCCGACAATGGCCGGCGCCACGCTGCTCGACCTGCTCGACCTGCTGAAGGATGATGCCGCCTGGGCCACCAGCCACAACCTCACGATGCTCGGACTGGGCTGTGTGGTGGCTTTCGTGGTGGCGCTGCTGGCCATGAAATGGTTCGTGGGCTTCCTGACGAAGTATGGTTTCAAGGCCTTCGGTTACTATCGCATCGCAGTGGGCACGATTATCATCGTGCTGCTGCTGACGGGGCATTCACTGGCAATGGTTGACTGATGGATTTCTTAGAAGGAGCAATCGTCGCCATCGACAAGCCCTACGGCATGTCCAGTTTCGGAGCATTGGCCCACGTGCGCTACGTGCTGTCGAAGCATGTGGGCGTGAAGCGAGTGAAGACCGGTCATGCCGGCACGCTCGACCCGTTGGCCACAGGGGTGCTGGTGCTCTGCACGGGCAAGATGACGAAGCAGATAGAACGGCTGCAATATGAGACGAAGGAATACACCGCGACGCTGCAGTTGGGTGCCACGACGGCCAGCTACGACCGCGAGCACACGGTGGACATGACTTATCCCACGCGCCACATCACGCGCGAACTGATAGACAGCGTGCTGCCGCAGTTTCTGGGCGACGTGATGCAGGTGCCGCCGGCCTACAGTGCCGTTCATGTGGATGGCGAGCGCGCTTACAAACTGCGACGCCAGAGCCACGAGGTGGAGAAGCAGATGCAGGCCAAGCCTGTGCGCATCGACGAGATAGAGGTGCTGGACTTCGATGCGCAGACGATGCAGTTGCAACTGCGCGTGGTATGTGGCAAGGGCACTTACATCCGCTCGTTGGCCCGCGACATCGGTCGTGCGCTGGGCAGCGGGGCTTTCCTGACCGCACTGCGCCGCACGCGCGTGGGCGATATCCGCGAGGAGGACTGCGTGGACTTCGACCACGTCAAGGAATGGCTGGAGGGAATGGAGTAGGCCGCTGACGCGGTGTGTAAATAGTAAATTCGTAAATCGTAAATATATTCGATGAAGCTATCACAATTTAAGTTTAAGCTCCCAGAGGAGCAGATTGCGCTCTATCCGCAGAGTCTCTACCGCGAGTTTGAGAACGAGGATGGAACCAAGGAAACCGTGCGCTTCACGCGCCGCGACGAGTGTAGGCTGATGGTGCTGCATCGCAAGTCGCAGACCATTGAGATGTACAAGCGCGATGCCGATGGCAACCCCATCGAGGGTGAATATCTGGACTTCCGCAATGTGTTGGACTACTTCGACGAAGGCGACACGTTCATCTTCAACGACACGAAGGTGTTTCCAGCCCGCCTGTATGGCACGAAGGAGAAGACCGACGCGAAAATTGAGGTGTTCCTGCTGCGCGAACTGAACGAGGAGATGCGCCTGTGGGACGTGCTCGTGGAGCCCGCTCGCAAGATTCGTATCGGCAACAAACTGTTCTTCGACGACAGTGGCACGATGGTGGCTGAGGTCATCGACAACACCACGAGCCGCGGCCGCACGCTGCGCTTCCTCTACGACTGCCCGCACGACGAGTTCAAGCGCGAGCTGTTTGCTCTGGGCGAGGCCCCGCTGCCTCACTACATCATCGACAAACGCGAGGTGCATAATGCTGATGCTCAGGACATGGAAGACTTCCAGTGCATCTTCGCCAAGAACGAAGGTGCCGTGACGGCTCCTGCCACAGGTCTGCACTTCAGCCGCGAACTGATGAAGCGCATGGAAATCAAGGGTCTGAACTTTGCCTACATCACGCTGCACTGCGGACTGGGCACGTTCCACGACATCGAGGTGGAAGACCTGACGAAGCACAAGATGGACTCCGAGCAGATGTTCATCGGTGAGGAGGCCTGCGACATCGTGAATCGCACGAAGGAGGAAGGCCACCACGTGTGTGCTGTGGGCACGAGCGTGGTGAAGGCCACCGAGACCGCCGTGGGTACCGACGGTCTGCTGAAGCAGTTTGAGGGTTGGACCAACAAGTTCATCTTCCCTCCCTACGATTTTGGACTCGCCGACTCGATGGTAGCCAATTTCTATCATCCGCTGTCGACGCTGCTCATGGAGACAGCAGCCTTCGGCGGCTACGAGCTGGTGATGGAGGCTTACGACCTGGCAGTGAAAAACGGTTACAAGTTCGGCTGCTACGGCGACGCGATGCTCATCTTGAACGACTAGGCTATTTTGCATACCGTCTATCTGAGTCTGGGCAGCAATGAAGGCCGTCGCGAGCGCAACCTGCGGCGGGCCATTAAGAAAATAGGAGAGCTGATTGGCACTGTAGAGCGCCAGTCGGCTTTTCTCGTGACTGAGCCCTGGGGCTACGAGTCGGACCACAAGTACGTGAACGCCTGCGTGAAAGTGCTGACCGACCGCTCGCCACGCGAGGTGTTGGAACTGACGCAACAGATAGAACGCCAGATGGGACGCAGGAAGAAGACTGTGTTCGACGCCGACAGCGGCACGTTTGCCTATGCCGACCGCCCCATCGATATCGATATCCTGCTCTATGACGAGCTGACGGTGGACGAGCCCGATCTTCAGATTCCTCACCCCCGCATGGCGGAACGCGACTTCGTGATGATTCCGCTGGCAGAGGTGAGAGATGAAAGGTGAAAAGATGGAAAAGGTGAAAAGAATTTGTTTCGTATGGTTGGCACTGCTGCCCTTGCTGGCATTGGCCCAGCAAGAGCCAACGTTCGAGAAACTGCTGGTGCCCGACCGGAAAGTGTTTGACTTCGGAACCATTCAGGAAAAGGATGGGCCTGTCAGCCATTCCTTCACACTGAAGAACACGAGTGATAAGCCCATTGCCATCAGTGAGGTGTCGGCATGGTGCGGCTGCACGACGGCCCAATTCGATAAGCGCCCCATCCGGCCCGGACAGTCGGGTAGGGTGGTGGTGACGTTCAATCCCAGCCACCGCCCCGGTGCATTCAGCAAGGAGGTGGTGGTGCTCTTGGGCGACGGCAGCAGCTATGTGCGGCTGTGGGTGAAAGGCACGGTGAAAGGCATGCAGCATCCCGTCACCGAAGACCATCCCTATCACTACGGCAACGGACTCTACATGAGTCATCGCGTGCTGCCGTTTCGCGCGCTGAAGAAAGGCGAAGCGCAAACCATCAAACTGCGTCTGGCCAACGGAACCGACCGGGAGATGACCATCGACTTCCTGCGACAACCTAACAACCGCATCGTGCAGATGCCTGAGCGCATCGTGCTGAAACCTCAGGAGCGGCGCGTGGTGGACGTGAGCTATAGGGCAGTGCGCGAATATTCCTATCGGCGACGTATCGACGTGGTGCCCGTAGTGGGCGGAAAACGGCTGGAAGCACTTCGTCTGACGCTACTACCCAGTAAACAACCCAGAAAATAATGGAAGATTATTTGCTTTTTCTAATTTTATTAGTTAATTTTGCACGCTGATTTGAAAAATACTCTCAATAACACCTAATATAATAATACACACTAACATTAACAATAACTTATCATCATTATGAGACAAAACAGTTTGATGAAACTTCTCTTGCTGTCAGCGCTATCAGTAGCTACGACAGGCGTGTCGGCCGTAGTGCCCGCACAGACTGGCGCAACAGCTCAGCAGCAACAGGCAGGGAAGAATCATGTAAGCGGTCGGGTGCTCGACAAGGCTGGTGAGCCCATTATCGGAGCCACCGTCAACGTGAAAGGCACCGACCGAAACGCCGTTACCGACATCGACGGTAACTTCACGATCGACGCTCCCGAGGGAGCCACGCTCGTGATCTCTTACATTGGTTTCCAGAACCAGGAAGTGAAGGCCAGCAATGGCATTGTGGTCACTATGAACGACGAGAGCACCAGCCTGAACGAGGTGGTGGTGACCGCCCTGGGTATCAAGAAGGAAGCCAAGTCGCTTTCCTACAACGTGCAGCAACTGAATGCGGACGCCGTGATGACAGTTCAGAATGCCAACTTCGTGAATTCACTGAACGGTAAGGTGGCTGGTGTGCAGATCAACGCTGCCGCATCGGGCATCGGTGGTGCCTCGCGTGTGGTGATGCGTGGTGCCAAGTCTATCGACGGCAACAACAACGTGCTCTACGTCATCGACGGTATGCCCGTGGTGAACGCCCAAAGCAGCCTTGACGAGAGTGCACTCGCCTATAGCGGCAACGGCCAGACCGGTGACGCTACGGCTATGCTTAACCCCGACGACATCGAGAGTATCTCGGCACTGACCGGTCCTTCGGCAGCCGCCCTGTATGGCTCGACCGCTTCGAATGGTGTCATCCTGATTACAACGAAGAAGGGTGCCGCCGGCAAGACACACATTTCTTACAACGGCAGTTTCCAGTTCTCGAAGCCGCTCATGCTGCCCGAGTTCCAGAACACCTACGGACAGACCGAAGCAGGCAGCTACTACAGCTGGGGCGACAAGCTCACTACGCCCTCCAGCTATGATCCTGCCGACTTCTTCCGCACGGGCACGAACTTCACCAATTCGGTGTCGCTCTCTACGGGAACCGACCGCAACCAGACTTATGCCTCCATCGGTGCCAGCAACGCTGGTGGCATCATCCACAATAACGACTTCGACCGCTACAACCTCTCCGTGCGCAACACCACGAAGATGTTCGGCGACAAGCTGACGCTCGACCTGAGCTACATGATGTCGTCGGTGAAGGAGAACAACATGATCACTCAGGGACAGTACTTCAACCCGCTCGTGCCCCTCTATCTGTTCCCCGCAGGAGCCGACTGGGAAGCCGTGACCTACTACGAGCGCTACAACGCCGACCGCAACTTCGCCACGCAGTTCTGGCCCTACGGTCGTCAGGCCATGTCGATGCAGAACCCCTATTGGATTACCGAGCACGACAACTTCACCAACCATAAGTTCCGCAACACGTTTACCGCTTCGCTGAAGTACGACATCACCGACTGGCTGGCACTGACTGGCCGCGTGAAGTACGACAACAACGACGTCAGGAACGAGTCGAAGTACGACGCAGGCACTGACCTGCAGTTTGCTTCGAAGTACGGTCACTATGGTCAGACCCACCGTCAGTACACTCAGTATTTTGCCGAGGCTTTCGCTACAGTCAATAAGTATTGGAACGAGAACACCTGGAGCCTCACCGCCGTGCTTGGTACGAGCTACGACAAGCAGCAGGAGCGCTTCACGAGTTTCGACGGTCATCTCTCGACGGCTGCCAACATTTTCTCGCTGCGCAACGTGGTGGCTGGTGGTTCCACGAAGTACGACCAGGGACTGATGCCGTTCAAGAAAATCGGTGTCTATGGCAGCACGCAGGTGGGCTACAAGAGCATGGCCTACATCGACCTGACAGCCCGCAACGACTGGTCGTCGAAGATGGCCAAGGCCGAGGAATCCTACTTCTATTGGTCGGCAGGTCTGTCGGGCATCTTCACCGAGATGTTCCCCGCCATCAAGTCTAACGACTACCTGAACTACCTGAAGGCTCGCATCTCGTATGCCGAAGTGGGTAACGACCCTGCCGAGTGCTTCATCACCATTCCTTACTACACGCTGACTGCTGCCGGCATCAGCACTGCCACGAGCATGCCCAACCCCGACCTGAAGGCTGAGCGCACGAAGTCATGGGAGGCTGGTATCGACCTGGTGCTCTTCCGCAACAAACTGCGCGTGAATGCCACTGTCTATCATTCGCGCACTTACAACCAGTTCTTCAATATCTCGCTACCGGCTTCGTCGGGTTACACCAATGCGATTGTCAATGGCGGACGTGTCGACAACAAGGGTGTTGAGCTGAGCGCACGCTTTGCCCAGGCTCTCGGTCCCGTGAAGTGGGAGACCTACCTCACTTGGACGCTGAACCATAACGAAATAAAGGAACTGCTGCACGACTGGAAGAACCCCATCGACGGCAACGTCTACTCACTCACCGAACTCGACAAAGGCGGACTCTCTGGCTACAAGACCAAGCTTGTGGAGGGTGGTTCGCTCTCTGACATCTACGTGAACACGCTGGCCGTTGGCGAGCATGGCGAATACTACGTAGACCCGCAGACCCACTCGCTGCGTACCGATGCCAACAACTACGTGAAGGCTGGCCAGGCAGCGCCGCGTTACAACCTCTCGTGGGGTAACGACCTTTCGTGGAAGGGACTGACACTCGGCTTCCAGTTTGCTCTGCGCGCCGGTGGCATCGTCGTTTCACAGACACAGGCCATCATGGATGCCTTCGGTGCTTCGAAGGCTTCGGCTGACGCTCGCGATGCTGGTGGCGTGATAATCAATGGCAAGCCCATCAAGGCTTCCGACTATTACCAGACCGTGGCCAGCGACAGCCATATCATTGGTTCGCAGTACGTTTATAGCGCTACCAACCTGCGCCTGTCGGAACTCGCCCTGGGTTACGACATTCCTGTGCAGAAGTGGCAGAACGTCATCAAGGGTGCCAACATCTCGTTTGTTGCCCACAACCTCTGGATGCTCTACTGCAAGGCTCCCTTCGACCCCGAGGTCACGGCCAACACGGGCACCTATGCCCAGGGTCTGGACTACTTCATGCAGCCCAGCCTGCGTACGATGGGATTCTCTGTAAAACTTAGGTTCTAAAGAAAGGAGACAGTCATGATGAAAAAGAATATTTTAAGATATACATTATTTGGTTTCCTCGCTCTCTCGCTCACGACGGCTTGCACCGACGACTTCGAGAGCCTGAACACCAACAAGCACGCTGCCACCGATGCTGACATGGAGAAGGACGGCAAGGCCGTGGGTTCCTTCTTCACGCAGATGATCAACCGCACGACGGTGATGAAGATTGGCGGCGACCAGGATGATGAGTTTGCTTCGACGGGTGCCTACCAGCATCAGATTGGTATCAGCGCCGACAGCTATTCGGGCTACATTGGCCACACGGCCGGTTGGGCTCGCGGTCGCTACAACGGCACCTACAACTTCTCGAAAGGCGACGAATGGGGCAACGCTATGTTCAAAATGGGCATGGTGCAGATCATGCCGGCTTGGGCCCAGATGCATGCCAAGGCACTGGAGCAGAATCAGCCTCAGGTGGCTGCCCTTGCTGATGTGGTGAAGGTGTTCGCCATGCATCGTGTTGCTGACCACTATGGGCCGATTCCTTACATCAACTACACACTGGGTGCCATCGGCCAGAGCTACGATGCTCTTGACAAGGTCTATGCCAAGTTCTTCGAAGAACTCGACGGCGCTATCGAGGTGCTCACCCCGTATGCCCTCGCAGGCAACAACATCCTCGGCGACTACGACCCCATCTATGGTGGCGATGTCCTGAAGTGGACCAAGTTGGCCAACACCCTGCGTTTGCGACTGGCACTGCGCGTGGTCTATGCTGATGCCGCTCTGGCTCAGACCGAGGCAGAGAAATCGGCAGCATGTCCCGTTGGCTTCATTGACGAGGCTGATGGTCGTGCTCAGTATAACGGACTTCCCAATGCCGCAGCCGTCAATCCCATCTGGCAGCAGGCTTATGAGTGGAACGAGAACCGCATGAGTGCTCCGATGGATTCCTACCTCAACGGTTATAAGGATCCGCGCATCTCGGTTTACTTTGTGGCTGCCGGCGATGGTAAGTACCACGGCGTGCGCCAGGGTGTCTTTGCCGACGGAGCCAACCAGAGTGCATACATCGGTGAGAAGATTTCCAACGTGAACCTCAGCGAGAACTCTCCCGTGCTCTACATGGCTGCTGCCGAGAGCTTCTTCCTGCGTGCTGAGGCTGCTCTGCGTGGTTGGAACATGGGTGGAACGGCCCAGAGTTTCTACGAGGCAGGCATCCGCATGTCGATGCAGGAGAACGGTATCACAAGTGGTGTTGATTCTTACGTCAGGAACAGCACTGCCCATCCTGCCGCCTTCAACGATAATGCTGGCAGCGACAGTGCACCTGCACCCAGCATCATCACTATTTGTTGGAACGACAATGACGATTTCGAGACTAACCTCGAGCGCATCATTGTTCAGAAGTGGATTGCCGGTTGGGGCAACTCTTGCGAGGCTTGGTCGGAATTCCGCCGCACGGGCTATCCGAAGATGTTCCCAGTGAAACTCAACTACAGTGACGGCGCCGTGTCGAGCGACCTGCAGATTCGCCGTCTGCCTTATCCTGGAACGGAGTACAATACCAATCGTGCTGCCGTCACCGCTGCAGCCCAGTTGCTGGGTGGCGAGGACAATTGCGGTACGCGCCTCTGGTGGGACCGGAAGAATTAATATTGAAAGTGGAAATTGATAATTGACAAAATATGAAACTGAAAAGTATATTGAGTGCAACGGTGCTTGCAGGCTTAGCCTTGACGAGTTTCGTCAGTTGCGACACTGAGGTGGAGAATGAGACTATTCAACATCTCTACAAATACGATGCACAGTATTTTGAAAACCTCCGTGCTTGGAAGAAAACCCAGCATGAGGTCACCTATGTTTACTATGCTGCCTGGGCTCCGCTGGAAGGACAGGAAGGCTATAAGGATCCCGCCTCGTGGGGTGAGCGCATCAAGGGACTGCCCGACAGCCTCGACATCGTGAACCTCTGGATGGGCATCCCCACGCCTGAGACTCATCCTGTGGCCTACGAAGACATGGTCTATGCGCAGGACGTGCTGGGCACGCGCTTCGTTTTCCACGGCGATGCCAGCCACTTCAACCACTACTTCTATGACCGCGAGTTCGATGAGATCACGAAGTCGTTCAAGTATAAACTCGATGCCAATGGCAACAAGATCGTGCTGAAGTCAGACCCCAGCGACGAGTATTCGTTGCGTTCCTATGCCCGCTGGGCTTGCGATACAGTGATGAAGTGCCGCCTCGACGGTGTCGACTTCGACTACGAAGGCTGGGACAACGAAAGCATGCGCATCGTCGCCGACGAGTGCAACAAGTTCTTTGGTCCCGAGGGTGCTTGGCCCGAGAAACTCTTCATCATCGACTGGTTCGGTGGTGCACCGAGTGGTTGCGATGACTATTGCGACTACTTCGTGCGTCAGGCTTACACGTGGCAAATCGGTTTCCAGACCGGTACCGGTGGTCGCCCTCAGGAGAAGACCATCTACTGCGACAGCTTTGGCGGTGAAGCCGGTGAGGCCGGTCCGCGTGGTGCTCAGGTCTGCGACTATGCACGTTGGGAGCCTGCCACAGGCCACAAGGGTGGTTGCGGTGCCTACTACGTCGACTTCAACTACAAGGATCCTTCTGGCATTCCCTACGGTGAGTTCCGTAAGGCCATTCAGATTATGAATCCCGCCATCCACAAGTAATTGTCAAGTATGTTGCTGTGCCACAGCAACTCCCTAAAACAATCAAAAAGCAATAACAATGAAAACAACCATAATTTCAAAGGCAACTCTGGGAGTGCTGGCCATCGCCTCGCTCCTGCTTACCTCTTGCCGCAGCGACGGTGGTTTCGACTATGACCACTCGGCGCTCTATCTCTCCGGCACTGAGGAGAATCCCGTCGTGATATTTGTCGTCGAGGACACGCCGGCAAGCTATGCCGTCACCGTGCAGAGCACTGAGAAGGTGGCTTCCGACGTCAACCTCACGCTGGCCATCGACCGCGCCAAGGTCGAAGAATACAACAAGACCAACAAGACCAACTTCTTCGCCATTCCTGAAGGAGCCGTTGAACTTGACAACTCGCAGGTAACCATCAGCGAGGGCAATGCCATTTCGTCGGCTGCAACCGTCAAGGTTGTCAGCACGGAGGCTTTCGAGGAAGGTGCCACTTATATGATTCCTGTCACCATCCAGAACGTCAGCGGCGGCATGACCGATGTCATCGAAGGCTCGCGCACCATTTTCCTGCGTGTCTCGCGCGTCATCAACTTCGCAGCCGTCAATGCCAACTACAACGCTTCGTCAAACTTCATCTTCGATCAGCCTATTCCCCTGACCACCTTCACCTATGAGATGAAGATCTATCCCACAGGACTTGCCAACAGTGGTCCCCAGCGTTTCTGCGCTCTGGAGCAGGCCGACGAGTCGAAGGCACTGCTGCTGCGCTTCAACGAGGCCAACACCTCCAACAAGCTTCAGGTCATGACACCGTGCGGAACCATGATGTCGAACACCGAGTTTGCCAACAACCAGTGGTATCTGCTCTCCATCGTATGGGATGGCACCAATCTGCTGTTCTATGTCAATGGTGTGCTCGACAACTCACTGGCTGGCAAGGATCCTGGTGGCGTCAACTTCCAGCGTTTCGAGATGGGTATGTCATGGGGTGGCTACAACTCCCGCCAGTTCTTCGGCCATCGCTTCTGCGAGTTCCGCGTCTGGGACCGCGCCCTCTCTGCCAGCGAAATTCTTGGCGGCCTCTGTGGCGTAGCAGCTAATTCTGAGGGTCTCCAGGCCTACTGGAAGTTCAACGAGGGCACGGGTCACGTCTTCAAGGATGCCACTGGCCACGGCTTCGATATGGACTGGACCAATACCTCCCGCGCCATCTACGAAGGCGACATGCTGCCCACCCCCGATGCCTACAAGTACATCCAGTGGGTAAAGGACGACGCCAACAAGTGCGCTCAGTAGTTCAGTGTATTGCCGTGCCACGGCAACCAAGCATTAAACAACAATCAAAACAAAACAACAATGAAAACAACCATATTCACCAAGGCGTGGCTACTTGCCTGCTCGCTGCTTCTCACTTCGTCACTCCTCACTTCTTGTAGTGATGACGAGAAGTACGACATCGTGGGCAACCCCAACAACCTCGTCTACTTCAAGGCCAACGCCGAGAACACTTTCAAAGGTACCGTCATCCACACACCCGTGGGCGATTTCGGCGACATTGCGGCCAAATTCCCCGTGCGCATCCTGCGCCCCGCCAATCGCGACACCCGCGTGACGGCCATCATCGACAACACCATGGTCGCTGCCTACAACCAGGCCAACGATACCAACTACGAGCCCATGCCCGAAAGTGCTATTGACGCTTCGCGACTCTCAGCCACCATCCTCACCGGCAACACGGTTGCCCAGGATTCCATTGAGGTTGCCATCCGTCCCGATGCGCTTGCTTCGCTCACCGCTCCTGCCTACCTGCTTCCTGTGCGCATCGCTCAGGTCGATGGTGACGGCACAGCCAGTGAAGAGCGTGGGTTCGGCTACGTCATCGTAGAAACCGAGTCGAAACTCATCAAGACCATCACCGATGCCAGCGAGATGCCTGGAACACTCATCGAGGCTGGTGCCGACTGGACTGCCGAATACAGTTCCGGCACCGCCATCAATGCCGGCGAGCTCTTCGACAAAGACCTTGCCAATGGTCCTCAGCTGCGCACTGATGCCGACGGAGGCCGCACCACAACCGTCATCGTCGACATGCAGCAGCAACAGCAGGTGAAAGGCATGCGGCTCGCTCGCTACTGGATGAGCTACTGGGGTGGCTGGTATATTGAAGAGTACTACTTCTCTGCCGTACAGATCGAAATCAGCACCGATGGTCAGAAGTGGACTGAAGTAGGTACTGCGCGCGAGGCTGACATGCCGCAGGCCGACGGCTACCAGCACATTGCCTTCTACGGTGCTGTGCCCGCCCGCTACCTCCGCCTCACCATCGAGAGTGGCTCCTCCTCTGTCTCCAGCCTGGCTGAACTCGGCGTTTATGTCGAGAACTAAAGCTTAAATGTTCAGACAATCATCAAAAAAGCAGGAACGTCCGCCGTTCCTGCTTTTTTTTGTTTGATTGGCCAGCCTTTTCCAAATAAAAAGGAAATCACAAAAAAATATCCCCGCACTTCAGTCGAAGTACGGGGATTTTTTGTTTCAGTAGCAGACGGCCCAGTGAACCCGTCTGCGGTCTGGCCTTGTCTTATCGACGCAGACCCAGAGCCTTGATCAGAGCACGGTAGCGCTCGATGTCCTGGTTCTTCAGGTAAGTCAGCAGTTTGCGACGCTTACCTACCAGCATCGTCAGCGAACGAGCGGTGTGGTGATCCTTGTGATTCTTCTTCAGGTGCTCCGTCAGGTGCGAAATGCGATACGAGAACAGGGCAACCTGGCTCTCTACAGAACCCGTGTCTGTGGCTCCGTGGCCGTACTTCTCAAAAAGTTCGACCTTCTTTTCTTTGTCAAGATACATAGTTAAATGTTTTGATGAAATAAGTTTTTTAATCACATCCAGTCAACGTCAGGCCGCCTTCATCAGAGCATGCCACATCGGCTGAATGCACCGGATTTTCCGGCTTGCAAGTCGGCTTTTCCCGATTTGCGGGTGCAAAATTACAACATTTTTCTTATATCACAAACGTTTCTCGCAAAAAAGTTGTAATTTTGCACCCAAATTCATCATATTCAGTATGCAAGACATCAGAAACATAGCGATTATCGCACACGTTGACCACGGCAAAACAACACTCGTGGACAAAATGATGCTCGCTGGAAAGCTTTTCCGCGACGGTCAGGATAACTCTTCGCAGGTGCTCGACGCCAACGACCTTGAGCGCGAGCGTGGCATCACCATTCTTTCGAAAAACGTTTCCATCAACTGGAAAGGAACAAAAATCAATATCATCGACACTCCGGGACACGCCGATTTCGGCGGCGAGGTGGAGCGTGTGCTCAACATGGCCGACGGCTGCCTGCTGCTGGTAGACGCTTTCGAGGGTCCTATGCCTCAGACGCGCTTCGTGCTGCAGAAGGCTTTGCAGATAGGCCTGAAGCCCATCGTCGTCGTCAATAAGGTCGACAAGCCCAACTGTCGTCCCGAGGAGGTCTACGAAATGGTGTTCGACCTCATGTTCGCCCTTAATGCCACAGAGGACCAGCTCGATTTCCCCGTGGTCTATGGCTCGGCCAAGCAGGGCTGGATGGGCGAAGACTGGCGCACGCCGACCGACAACATCGAGTATCTGCTCGACAAGATTGTTGAAGTCATCCCTGCCCCGCAGCAGCTGGAGGGCACACCCCAGATGCTCATCACCTCGCTCGACTATTCTAACTATACGGGCCGCATCGCCGTGGGCCGTGTCCATCGTGGCACGCTCAAGGACGGCATGCAGGTGACCATCAGCCACCGCGACGGCACCCAGGAGCGCACGAAGATCAAGGAACTCCACACCTTCGAGGGCATGGGCCATCAAAAGACCGATCACGTCGACTCGGGCGACATCTGTGCCGTCATCGGACTGGAGAAATTCGAGATTGGCGACACCATCTGCGACCTGGAGAATCCCGAGCCGCTGCCGCCCATCGCCATCGACGAGCCCACCATGTCGATGCTCTTCACCATCAACGACTCGCCCTTCTTCGGCAAGGAAGGCAAGTTCTGCACCAGCCGTCACATTGGCGATCGTCTGCAGCGCGAACTCGAGAAGAACCTTGCCCTGCGCGTAGAGCCCTTCGAGGATGCCACCGATGCCTGGGTCGTCTCGGGCCGCGGTGTGCTCCATCTTTCGGTGCTCATCGAGACCATGCGCCGCGAGGGCTACGAATTGCAGGTGGGTCAGCCACAGGTCATCTATAAGGAAATCGACGGCCAGAAGTGTGAGCCCATCGAGGAACTCACCATCAACGTGCCTGAGGAATTCTCGTCGAAGATGATTGACATGGTCACACGCCGCAAGGGCGAGATGACCAGCATGGAGAGCCAGGGCGACCGCGTCAACATCGAGTTCGACATCCCCTCGCGCGGCATCATCGGACTGCGCACCAACGTGCTCACGGCCTCACAGGGCGAAGCCATCATGGCCCATCGCTACAAGGAGTATCAACCCTACAAGGGCGAGATCACGCGCCGGCAGAACGGATCAATGATTGCCCTTGAGACGGGCACTGCTTACGCCTACGCCATCGACAAGCTGCAGGATCGCGGCAAGTTCTTCATCGATCCGGGCGAAGAGGTCTACATGGGCCAGGTCGTCGGCGAGCACGTGCACGACAACGACCTCGTCATCAATGTCTGCAAGGCCAAGCAGCTCACCAACGTGCGCGCATCGGGTACCGACGACAAGGCCCGCATCGTGCCGAAGGTCATCATGAGCCTCGAGGAATGTCTGGAGTACATCAAGACCGACGAGCTCGTCGAGGTCACGCCGAAGTCCATGCGCATGCGCAAGCTCATCCTCGACCACGACCAGCGTAAGAAGGCCAACATTGCCAAGACGAAATAGTGGTCATCCCTCGTAAAAACCATCTCCCCCAACGCTAAACCCCCAACAACGATGAAGAAAGCAACACCCATCCACGCCCCTTGGGCAGCCGCCACGGCGCTGCTGGCAGTGCTCCTGCTGGCTGCCTGCGGCCAGAAGTCGGAAGAGCAGAAGATGGCTGAACCCGAGAGTAACGGCAAGTCCAACAGCGAACTGCTGCTTCCCGGCGACAGCACCATCTACGGACTGGCCTGCGAGGGCTGCAACGATTCCGTCGTCGTGCTGCTGCCCGGCGATGGCGGCGACCCCGTCACCTATGACATCGTCAATGCCCATCGCCAGCACCGCGTCATGGGTAAGCTCATGGTGGGCGACTGGATTGGCCTCGTGCGCAATCCGAAAGACTCCACCGTGGCCGACTTCGTCGTCAACCTCGACCAACTCAAGGGCACGTGGTGCTATGTTGTCATGCCCAAGTGGCGCGATGCCGACAATCCCTTCCAGGGGGCTCGGGCTAACATGAGCCAGGAAGACCTGGATTCGCTCAAGAATGAGTACTTCATCCCCCGCGAATACGGATTCTCACTCAAGCGCCAGTGGACAGCCCAGAGCGTGGGCTACGTGCGCCAAAACGCGCTACAGAGCGAAAGCCCCGTCGTCTATCCGCAGCTGCTCTACTTCACAGAGTGGCACATCCTGAACGGTCGGCTTGTCATGACCTCCGGCGAGTTCCGTAAGACGGGGAAGAACGAGGCGATGGAGGTGGTCAACAATCGCCAGGACACCTGCGACATCGTGCTCCTCACCGAGGATTCGCTCGTGCTCTCCAGCGAAGGTGAGTCGCGCGGCTACTATCGTCGCACCAATACTGCCGACATCAACAAGGAAGCCCGCCAGAAGGCTGCCGAGCAGCAGAAGCGAGCCCTCGAAAGCCGCTGACAGTTCCCCCCCGGCAATTCTTCAGAAAGTTTTTATAGGCCCCAATGGGGCCGCATAAACGAAGAACCGCAGGCAAACACCTGCGGTTCATCGTTTGTACTGCCCCGTTGTGGTAAAAAGTAGATGCCTTTCCCTTCGTTAATAAGAGGCGTTTCCTTTTGCAAAACAACTTGTTTTCCTTTGCAAAATAACTTAATTTCCCCAGCAAATTAACTTGTTTTGCTCAGCAAAACAGATGAATTTGCAATCACGAAATATCGTTTTTCAAGCGGGGGGGGACATAGCAGGGTGAGACAAGTGCCTGCAGGTACGTGCTAATGATAACCAGCCAAATCATTGGCTGGTAGAGGTATCGCAAGATAATCGGCGTGCCTTCAGGTGCGCGACATAAGAGAAGGGCTTGCCTACGTCTCCAGCAGGCGCTTCAGGTCGGCTTCTTCGCCCACCACCCACACAATGTCGCCCTGCTCGAAGGGACGGTTCGGGCTGATCAGCGTCAGCTGTTCCTGACCTTCCTCCACACCTACCACCATGCAGCCGTACTGCTCGCGCAGTCCGCTTTCCTTCAGCGTGCGGCCGATGAAGGGACTCGTGGCCGAGAGGATGATCTTTCGCAGGTGCATCTCGCGCTTCTCTATCTCGGCATCCTCAGGCACGAGTTCGTCGCGCAGGGCCGTGGCAAACTGCTGCAGCTGGTCGTCGTTGCCGATGGCCTGTATGCGGTCGCCGGGGAAGAGCA